>JACCDH010902831.1_pt1 | contig 148924 bp, 135 predicted proteins | sample 7442481 | NCBI WGS metagenome assembly JACCDH01 (sample SAMN15323433, study PRJNA562643) | freshwater metagenome | isolation source: river surface water | place: USA:Blue River Watershed | collected 2017-08-15
AAGCTCAGAGTGTACTGGTTGATACTGTACTGTGCTACGAAGTCAGTATTGGTGGTTATATTCGTGAGGTCACTAGGGCTCCATCCTGTAAAGGTATAGCCAGTTCTTGTAGGAACTGTTGGAGCTACCGCATCGTTTCCATCAATTACGGTTTGAGTTGAGATGAGAGTATTGCTGTGAGTGAGAAAGCGAACTTGATTCGGTAGAATAGAAACATTTAACCACAGGCGATTTTGCTGGTTTGCAGTATTAGCAACATAAATATCTAGATCACCATCATTATCAATGTCTGCAATCTCAGCATCAGTTGACGCCCCTAAATCACCAGAAATATTTTCTGAGGTGAAATTTAATGAGCCGTTATTAATCCAAAGACGGTTTTGTTCATTAGAGCCAGCGTTGTTAACAACATAAATATCAATATCACCATCATTATCAATATCACCAAAAGCTGCCCCTCGAGTATTTCCTGTATCCCCAGGAATATCTGCTGAGGTAAAGCTTCCACTTCCGTTGTTAATCCAAAGACGGTTTTGTTGTGCCGTACCATTTCCGGTATATAAATCTAAATCAGTGTCACCATCGATATCAACCATTCCTGAAAAAGTTGAATTTCCTGTATCCCCAGGAATATCTGCTGAGGTAAAGCTTCCACTTCCGTTATTAATCCAAAGGCGGTTTTGTTCGTTGCTTAAATTAACTACATAAATATCTAAATCAGTGTCACCATCGATATCGCCCATAGAGCTAGAAAATGAACTTCCTGTATCCCCAGGAATATCTGCTGAGGTAAAGCTTCCACTTCCGTTATTAATCCAAAGGCGGTTTTGACCATTCTCTGAAGTATGAATATCTAAATCACCGTCACCATCAATATCACCAAAAGCTGCCCCTCGAGTACTTCCTGTATCTCCGGGAATATCTGCTGAGGTAAAACTTCCACTTCCGTTATTAATCCAAAGACGGTTTTGACCATTAAAATTCACAGCGTAAATATCTAAATCATTATCACCGTCAACATCAAACATTTTTGCTTCAAAAGTCTGACCTCCATCCCCAGGGATATCTGCTGAAGTAAAGCTTCCGCTTCCGTTATTAATCCAAAGGCGGTTTTGGGCATTAAAGTTTGAAATGTATATATCTAAATCTCCGTCAGCATCAATATCTCCTAAAACAACATCGTCTGAAGCACCTGTATCACCAGGAATACTAGCATCAATAAACGAGGTAGCTGCAAGAGCAACTTCAGCAACAAAGAAAATAGAGAAGAAAAATATAGTTTTATATAATAATGCCGAGAGTTTCATAAATTAGTGTTGATTATTAAGCATCCATATCTCGCAGGAGTTTAATACGAACATCTGCGGGTGGGTGGGTCATAAACAAACGATTAACATAGGTCATAGTCTGCTTTGCTCCAAATGGATTTGCAATGAATAGATGGGCTGTTGCATGATTAGCTGTTTTCATTTTTTGCCCATAGGTATGAATCTTTTCTAGAGCACTGGCGAGTCCTTCTGGATAGCGAGTGAGCATAGCCCCTGTTGCATCAGCGAGAAGTTCTCGTTTCCGCGAAATAGCTAGTCGCAAGATTGTCCCAACCAATGGCATCAGAATAGCTAGGACCAGCCCTCCAATAAGCGCGATGGTGTTAGAACCTTCACGTTCTGAATTTCCTCCAAAAAAACTAGCTCGAAGCAAACTATCAGAGACCATGGTAATCATACCAACGAGAACTACAGCAACGGTAGAAATCAGCATATCGTTATTTCCAATATGAGAAAGCTCATGAGCAACAACTCCTTCGAGTTCGTTTTTGTTGAGCATTTCAAGTAATCCGGTAGTAAAGGCTACTACTGCCTTATCTTTATTTCGCCCAGTTGCAAAAGCATTAGGTGCAGGATCTTGAATGATAAAGATTTTTGGTTTTGGTAACCCAGCAGTAATAGAAAGGTTTTCTACCAAATTGTGCAGCTCTGGAGCATCAGCCTTACTAACTTCCTTGGCGTTCGTCATCTTGAGGACCATTTTGTCCGAGAACCAGTAGGCCCACACGTTTGCACCTAGAGAAACAATAAATCCAAGGTACAGCAAATTAGGACTATTGAGTTGGTAGCTAAGAAACCACCCTAAACCAGTAATAATTCCAAAAAATACCAGCATAAGTAACCACGTCTTGAAACGGTTCTCATGTTGATGGGTATAAAACGTTGACATGGATATAAGTGTACGTTCGCGTCGTAGAACTTGCAAGCTACTTTTCCCCATATTTGTGGTAATAAAAAACCATCCTAAGGCAGTTTTATTAAAAAGAAACTTTTACTGGTTCTCGCTCTTGAGAATCAACAGGAAGTTCAAAGAATGCACGATCAGTAAATCCAAAGGTAGACGCAAGAGTATTGGTTGGAAATGATTGAAGTGAAGTCTTTAGATCTTTTACGGTAGCGTTATAGAAACGTCGAGCTGCTTGAAGTTTATTTTCTGTATCAGAAAGTTCTCGTTGCAATTCGATAAAGTTCGCATTTGCTTTCAAGTCTGGGTAAGCTTCTGCTACAGCAAATAGCTTTCCTAGCGCTCCAACAATTCCTTGTTGTGCTCCAGCAAAATCTTGCATTTGTTGCATGTTTGCTGACGAAACATCAACATTCATTGCGGTTGCTTTAGATCGTGCTTCTAGAACTTCTTGGAGCGTTGCTCGTTCGTGTTCTGCGTATCCCTTAACGGTTTCAACAAGGTTAGGAATCAAGTCGTAACGACGCTTAAGTTGTACATCAATATCAGCCCAAGCTTCTTCGGTTCGAACTTTTAATTGTACAAGACGGTTATAAAGAAATACTAAAGCTAGTACGATTACAACAAGAATGATAGGTAAAATATACATAGTCAGGTTTTAATTAATTATTAATTGTAACTATTATACTTCTTTCTTTGGTAAAAGATAAGTAAGCAATGGTGATGCTACAAAGATTGATGAGTAAGTTCCTACAATAGTTCCTAATAACAATACTAGTGAAAGATTTTTAGTAGTTTCAGGACCTGCAAGGAACAGAACAACGAGCACAACAATCAGTGTAAGTGAAGTAAACACTGAACGTATCATAGTATCCTTAATTGCATCATTAATCGTTGTATCAAATTCTTGCTCTTTCTTTTCTAGATGATTCTGTTCAAGGTTCTCGCGAATTCGGTCAAAAACAACAATAGTGTCATTAACAGAAATTCCCAAGATAGAAAGGAGTCCAACAATATACAAAGTATCAATAGGAGTTCCTAATAAGGTCATAATTCCTACAGGAATAATTAAGTCATGCACTAAGGCAACAACCGCAACAACTCCATATTTCCATGATGAAACTGGTTCAGTTATCTTTCGGAAGGCATACGCAATAAAGAAAATAATTCCTAATGAAACCAAAATAATTGCCCAAATAGCTTTTGATTTTAATTCTTTTCCTACTGATGGTCCAATAGAAGTAAATCGCTCTACGGTTCCTAATGACTGGACTGGTGATTCTAATTTCGTGTCAGCCAGCATATCTGTCGCTGGTTCAATTTGATTTACTGCTGAGGTAAAGGTTGCAGCATCAATTAATTTTTGGTGTTGTTCTTCAGTTAGTGTTCCTGCCTTGATAAGAAAATTATTCTCTCCCAAAGCTTGAACTTGAGCTTCAATTCCAAGTGCTTCAATTTTTTGAGTAAGTTCTGAAACTGCTGGACGCTCAGGGTAAGTAACTTCAAGAAGTGACCCACCAGTAAATTCAATACTGTAGGTAAGGCCTTTTACAAAAACCACAATAATTGAAACAATTACCAAAAAAAGTGAAACTCCAAGAAAGTATTTTTTATTTTTAATGATGTTCATAATTATTTTTGTTTATCTGATGTTCGACTAAATCCACTTCCATAGAGGAATTTCTCGAGATTACTGTCTGATTCCTTTTTATTCAAGGCAAACAACATAATTCGAGTAAAAGTAACTGCTGTTAGCATTGAAATAAGAATTCCAATTCCAAAAGTAAGCGCAAATCCTTTTATTAACGGTGTTCCAATCCAGAACAAAATAATTGTAGAGATAAGTGATGAAATATTTGAATCTCGAATTGAAGCCCATGCTCGTTTGAATCCAATTTCAATTGCGTCATAGATCATAGCTCCGTTACGTAGCTCTTCTTTCATTCGTTCGAAAATAAGAATATTCGCATCTACCGCTAATCCGATAGAGATAATAAATCCGGTAATTCCTGCTGAGGTTAGGGTAACTGGAATAAACTTAAATACCCACAATACCAAACCAGTATAGATACCCAAAGCAACAACTGCAATTAATCCTGGTAACCGGTACCAAAGCAATAGCATAAGTCCCACAAGAACCAATCCAATAACTCCAGCTTGAATTCCTGCGTCAATAGCTCCTTGTCCTAGAGTAGGCCCAACAGTACTTGTTGAAATTAATTCAATAGGAATAGGTAGAGCTCCAGAGTTCAAACGACCAACGGTAGTTTTTGCTTCTTCAATAGTGAAGTTTCCCTCAATGATTGCTTGTCCTCCAGTAATGGCAGTATTCACCATAGGTGCCTGAACAAGTTGCCCATCTAAGTAAATAGCTAAAGTTTTTCCAACGTTTGCTTTGGTAATTTCCTCAAAAAGTTTGGCTCCTTCAGGATTAAAGGCTAGTCCAATAATAGGTTGTGCTTGTAGACTTCCTCCTTGCACTCCTGCTTGAGAGAATTCCATACGAGCCTTTTCTAAGTACTTTCCAGTTAGTGGGGTACTTACATATCGTTGGTTTTGAAGTTCAGCAATTTTTGCTGCAACATCAGTTGTTGGTGATGATTCTGTTTGTCCGTCTTCGAGAACTTGCGGATCAACAGTATCTACCGATGAAGCAATAAGTTCTGCTAGCTCAGCATCAATTCGTGCAACTTCTTCTGGAGTTGTCTCAGTTTTGAACTCGAGCAATGGGGTTTGTCCAATCATTTCAATTGCTTGGTCCAAATCGGTAACTCCTGGAAGCTCAATAATCAAACGTTCTTCTGGAACATCCACTCCAAAGGTGTGGCTTTCTGTCTGAACATTAGGCTCAGCAACTCCAAAAGCGTTAATACGTCGTTCAATAACATCTCGAAGAGAGTCCATAGATTCTCCTACTTCTTCTGGTGCTATTTCACTAACATCTGCCTTGTACACAAGGTAGCTTCCTCCTGATAAGTCCAGACCTAAACGGAATGGGTTTTGCTTGGTAACTTCTGATCGGTATACATATAAACCTACAAAAATTCCCAACGCAAGCAGTATTACTGCGGTAATTCTTTTTCGTAACATATGGCATAACTCTATACCTTTACAGTTTTTTTTCAATAAAAAAACCCTCGATGAAAGGGTTTATTTATGTTTATGTAGCATTCGTGGTTTAAAGAGATTATAGATAAAGTAAGAAACTCCTACCCCAATAACCCACCCAGCAAGAATATCTAATGGGAAGTGAATTCCTGCAGCAACCCGCGAGATTGAAATAAGGAAGGTTAATATAGCTAGTATCCATCCTGCTTTTTTGTGGAGTATAAATACCATCATGGTCAGAGCTGCAAAAATTGTTGCGTGGCCAGATGGAAAACTATCTCCTCCTCCAAAAACAAATAGAGGTTCAATATTTTGATACAACTCAAATGGTCGTGGGCTAGCGAAAACAATTTTCAAGAAAGCAGTAGTGAGCCATGCAATAAAGGCAGAGAAGGTTAACAAAATCATTTCTCTAATGCATGACATTCCAATATCATGACTCGCCTTGATTTTTTTATCATGCTCATGAAACAAAAAGAACATAAGCACTGCAGCAAAAACATAGATATCTAAGTCTCTTCCAAATACAATAACAAGTTCTCGTAACAGAGAATCTGATAAAGCTGCCTGGTGTAGCGGCATTATCAAAGAATAATTAATTTGTGATATAAGGTTTAACATAAGATTGGTAGCTAGTAACTACGTTACGGTATAACAGAGCAATAGTCAAAGGTCCAATACCTCCAGGCACAGGAGTAAATAAGGATGCCATCTTGGCAACCTCAGGATTCACGTCACCAACAATACCCTTGGTATCCTCGGTAGTACCGGCATCGAGCACCACTATCCCCTCAGATAGATCTTCACTATTAATTAGTGAAGGTGAACCTACTCCAGTAATGAGTACTTGTGCTTCCTTCAAAATTCGCTTCTTTTCTCCTTGAGAAGTTTCTTCGGTAATAGTTAGAAAGGGGTAATTGTGGCTTTGCAACCACTGTGACATAGGTGTTCCTACTAATTTCCCCATTCCCACTAAAACGATATTTTTTGAATTCAAATCTACTTGGTGAGTAGTTAGTATTTCCAAAATAGAACCCGTTACTGGCGGAATTAGTAGGTTTTCATTTTTAGCAAAGAGTATTCGACCCTGATGAGAAAGAACATCAACATCAACATCCCAAGGAATGAGATCTAGGAATTTTTGAGCGTTAAATTTTTGAGGAAGTGGAAGTTGAATAATAGCTGGCTCATGCAGAGAACTAATATTTATTATTTCCCGTTCAAGCTCTTGTTCAGAAATGTTTTTATCGTATCGGTGAATAAAAGTTTCTACCCCAATATACTTACCAAACTTTTGTTTGTATGAAAGATAGTTATCAATAACTGGATCAGACCCAACATAAATAATATGGAAAGGAACAGGGTTTTCCTGTTTTAGTAATTTCTTTAAATTCAATTTAATTGCTCGCGCTAAGGCTCGCCCATCAACAATATTTGAATCCATAGGTGCTTTTGAGTATATCCTAACTTAAAAATTTGAGCTAATAGTTAAAACAAAAACTCACCTTGGTGAGTTTTAATCAAAAAGCAACTAATATAATTAGGAGTAATTAGCGCAAGAATATCTCTGCCGAATCAGAATGGGCAAAACGAGTTCCCTTGCCTTTGAATGACATTACAATTCCTAAAGCAATAAATTCTATCAGCAAGTGTGACCCTCCGTAGGATAAGAAGGGTAAGGTAATTCCCGTCACAGGAAGTAAGCCAATATTCATTCCAATATTTACCAAGGTGTGAGCTAGGAAATACAGAGCGACTCCTACTGAAAACAGGAGTTCAAAGTTACTCTGCATCTGGGAAGCCAAATATAAAATACGAATAATAATAGCAAAAAGAAAAACTACTATTATTGTTGAACCAACAAATCCCCATTCTTCTGAGACCGAAGCAAAAATAAAGTCGGTATGGTGCTCAGGCAAAAAATCAAGACGTGACTGAGTTCCATATCCAACTCCTTTTCCCAGCAGTTGCCCTGATCCAACCGCTATTACTGATTGATACGCGTTATACCCTGTTCCTCGAATGTCTGATAGTGGATTCAAGAAAGTAGCAACTCGAGCTTTTTGGTAATCCTTAAACACACCAAACCAAAGGATTACTCCGAGCACCAATGCCATTCCAAAGAATGCAAAAATATGTTTTCTGGAAATTCCTGAAACTAAAATCATTCCAAACCATATTGCCAACAACATCATTGCTGAACCAAAATCAGGCTGAGCAAAAATTAGAAGGAAGGGAACTAAGAAATAAAGCGTAGTAACAAACAGGTGTTTCATTGATCTAATCTCTACGTGTCGTCGAGCAAGGTATTTTGCCAAGATAAGAATCAAAAATAGCTTCATCAGGTCAGATGGTTGGAATGAAAAGGAACCAAATGAATACCAACTTGTTGATCCATTAATCGTACTACCTGCAAAAATCAATCCTCCCAACAAAACAAGCCCGAGCACATACAAAAGAACTACAACTTTTGACTGTTTAAGAAAATGAAGATCAAGAGAGGCGAAAGCTAACATGAGACCAAAGGAAACAATAAGCCACAATATCTGCTTACTAGCGAAAGAACTTCCGCCATCACCCAGGGCAGACATCGTCAGCACTGACATAATTAACAAGGGTGCAAGAAATGCAACGAGCCACCAATCAATTTTTGATAGCCAAGATGGAATCTTCATAACAATAATTACCGTTTACCAACAAAAGGATCTACTCGAGGAATAATTTCAATTTTAGAAACCGTGTCATTAAAAGGTTCTGGCCAAGAAAAATAAACATTTGCTGTTCCACCTTGCTTGATTTCATCTACAAAGGTCCGTGATGATGCAATAGCATTACCTTTTTGATTATAAACAATTGCTATAACAGGAACTTCGCGGAAATTTTCTAGACTAACATTCTTGATAGGTGCTTGTAGTTTAGGAGCAACTTCTTGGTTTGTTAATACTGGCTCACCAACCTGGAAAAGGTTGAAAGCATAGGTGTTATCAATTTTTTCCCATGTTTTACTTACTGAGGTTTTAAAGAAAACTGTGTAGGCCTCATCTTGTCCGGTTTGGATACCTGGTTCAAAAATAGCTGAACGCTTATTAGGTTCAATAAATGTTGATCCTACAATTGGTTCTGAGACAAGGATGTTGTTCTTGTTATAAAGTCGAAACTCATATGCCAAGTCTTTTATTCCTGCATCAAGATTCTGATTTTCAAAATACGCCACTACGTTATACACACCATTTGCAACTTTGAAGGGTCGTTCCCACCAAACAACAATGTCATGTGCTTCTGCAAGACAAATATTTTGACATCCTCCTCCACAGTCCACTCCTGTTTCTGACCCATTCTGAATTCGATCAAAACATGTTGGTTGCTTGTTCGTAAGAGAAAAGATAATCAATCCTAGAACGACCAAAACAAGAAGTCCAATAATAAATAATAAACGACGTTGACGTCTTTTGGCCCATTGAGACATGCCTCTAGTATACCTACTTGTTCAAATATGCAAAATAAAAAAAGCTCTTTCGAGCTTTTGTTTGAATCTTTAAAACTGGCGCCTACCTACTTTCCCCACAAGGAGTATCATCGGTTCTGGTGGACTTTACTTCTCTGTTCGGAATGGGAAGAGGTGTTACCCCACTGACAAAGCACCAGATGTAAAAATTCAAATTATTATTGTTCGTACCCGAACAAATAAAGACTCAGGATGCATTATATAAATCACTCTCGCGTTTTTCACTACCTGGTGAAAAACTAAATGTGCGATTGAAACCTGTGCATTCAGATTTCCTAATAGGTATGGGCAATTAGTACTCCTTGGCTCAACGCATTACTGCGCTTCCACCTAGAGCCTATCAACCTAGTCATCTCCTAGGGCCCTACGATTCCTCATCTTGAAGTTAGCTTCCCTCTTAGATGCTTTCAGAGGTTATCTATTCCCAACATAGCTACTGGACAGTGCCACTGGCGTGACAGCCCATAGACCAGAGGTCAGTTCACCCCGGTCCTCTCGTACTAGGGGCAAGTCTTCTCAAGAATCAACGCCTGCAGTAGATAGAGACCAACCTGTCTTACGACGGTCTGAACCCAGCTCGCGTACCTTTTTAATTGGCGAACAGCCAAACCCTTGGGACCTTCTCCAGCCCCAGGATAAGATGAGCCGACATCGCTGTCGTTTGGTTATCATTATCATGATTCTCTATTTGATTGGTAGACGATCCAATCGGTACTCACATTACTGTGAGGTTCGGACTATATCTTCATCCTTCATAGAAGGAGTTTGGCGTGTAGTCTCTGAGGATTTTCCATATTCATAAATAAATGAAGGAATCTTTCCTGCTGATTGCCCCACATATCCATTGTTTTCAAACCACTCAGCTTATGTTTTCACATTACTGTTTGGGTCATGGATACTATTTGATAAAGTGATGTAATACACTTCCAGGCTGGGGGTTCCAGCATATAGCCAAATTGATGAAAAGTTCTTTTGAAATAAAAGATAACTAGTCTTAGAACATTACTGTTCTAGGCACCCCGATGTTGTTTATGTAACAAAGTTAAGGTGCCGAACATCGCCGTCGATATGAACTCTTGGGCGATACTAGCCTGTTATCCCTAGGGTAGCTTTTATCCGTTAATCTTCAGCGCCGTCTAAAGGCCACTGTCGGTTCACTATGATCTGCTTTCGCATCTGCTTGTCACGTACGACTCGCAGTTAAGCTCGTTTATGCCATTACACTATCAGCACGATTTCCATTCGCGCCTAACGAACCTTTGTATGCTCCTCCGTTACTCTTTAGGAGGAAAGCGCCCCACTCAAACTACCCGCCACACACTGTCTCTTTGCGTTTTTTCCGCAAGGGTTAGGACTTATCAAGTATAAGGGTGGTATTTCACTGGCGACTCACCATTCCCCAGAAGGAATGGTTCAACGTCTCCCACCTATGCTGCGCATACACTAAATAAGCCCAATATGAAGCTATAGTAAAGCTCCTAGGGTCTTTTCGTCTAACTGCAGGTAACCGGCATCTTCACCGGTATTGCATTTTCACCGAGCAAGTCCTTGAGACAGTTCCCCAGTCATTACGCCATTCGTGCACGTCTGAACTTACCAGACAAGGAATTTCGCTACCTTAGGACCGTTATAGTTACGGCCGACATTGATCAGGGCTTATACAGCCCAGCATAACAAGTAAAACTCATTACACCATCCGTATTTAACCTTCTGACATTGGTCAGGCGTCACCCCCTATACATCCTCTTACGAGTTCGCAGGGAGCTGTGTTTTTGATAAACAGTTGCCAGGGATCTTTCGCTGCGGCCCCCACTACTTTAGATACTTTGCTCTAATGTAGAGAAGGACGTCTTTTTCAATCTCAATTTTCTCGTTTCATTTTCTTAAATCTTAATTTTAAAAACGGCTTTCCTACTAACAATTGGAAACTATCCAAAGTAGTGGGGGCGGGCCTTATTCCGAAGTTACGGCCGCTGTTTTGCCGAGTTCCTTAAGGACCTCTCACTCGTTCGCCTTGGTCTACTCGACCTGAATACCTGTGTCGGTTTGCGGTACGGATACCAAAAGGTTATGCTTAGAAGTTTTTCTCGATAGGCTATTCACATAAATTTATCATCCCGAAGGAATCAATTTTGCCTGCTTCGACGCTTAATGTAACCCGGATTTTCCTAAGTTACGCATCTACCACCAGCAACGGAAATCCAATAATCCGAATCTGCTTATGTCCTATGTCACTCCATCGCACCTTTTAGTAGTCATGGAATATTAACCATGTGTCCATCACCTCCAGCGTTCGCCATTGGCTTAGGACCGACTAACCCGTGGATGATCATCATGGCCACGGAAACCTTATTCTTTCGGCGCAGGGGGATCTCACCCCTGTTGCGGTTACTTGTGCCAACATTCTCACTTCCTCACGCTCCACCATGGCTCACGCCTTTGGCTTCAACGCAGAGAGGAACGCTCTCCTACCACTCCTACAATTAAGTAAAAGTCCTCAAATTCGGTAATATACTTAGCCCCGATTATTTGCGGCGCAAATTCTCTAGATCAGTGAGCTATTACGCTATCTTTAAAGGGTGGCTGCTTCTAAGCCAACCTCCTGATTGTTACAGAAATTTCACATCCTTAAGTGCACTTAGTATATTTTAGGGACCTTATTTTGAGATCTGGGCTGTTTCCCTTTTGACCAACGGACCTTCGCGCCCGTAGTCTAACTGCTACGCTATAAATCTCTGGTATTCGGAGTTTGACAAGTCTGGCGCCGGTTAAGGCTATCCAAGATCTAATCAGTGCTCTACCCCCAGAGGGAACACGTAGCGCTAACCCTAAAGCTATTTCGGAGAGAACCAGCTATTACCAAGTTCGATTAGCTTTTCACTACTTTCCACACGTCATCCAATGGAATTGCACGACCACCTGGTTCGGGCCTCCCCATTTCTTTCGAAATGGTTCACCCTGCACATGGAAAGATCACTTGGTTTCGGGTCCTATACGTACAACATTTATTTCGCGCTATTAACACTCGGTTTCCCTGTAGCTCCGGAGCTTCACCCCCTTAGCTTGCTGCACATATAGACTCGTTGGCTCATTCTTCAATAGGCACGCCGTCGAGGATCAAGTCCTCTTCGACTCCTTGTAAACACAGGGTTTCAGATCTATTTCACTCCCCTCCCGGGGTTCTTTTCACCTTTCCCTCACGGTACTAGTTCACTATCGGTCTGTAGATATATTTAGCCTTACCAGTTAGTACTGGCGGATTCCCCCAAGCTATTCATGTCTTGGGGTACTCAGGTATACTAACAAAACAGTTGTGTAATTTTCGTTTACGGGTCTAGCACCCTCTATGGATGAGCTTTCAATCTCATTCAACTAACCACACAATTTGTAACTGTTCTCGTTAAGACGTTAGTACCCTACAACCCCACAATAAAACTAAAAGAATTATTCTGGTTTGGGCTCCTTCCGTTTCGCTCGCCGCTACTTAGGAAATAACTATTGTTCTCTTTTCCTAGGGGTACTGAGATGTTTCACTTCCCCCCGTTCGCCTTCTGACTCTTATGTTCAGAATACGAGGCCATTGCCTCGTGAGTTGCCTCATTCGGAAACTTCCGGATCAAAGGTTGATTATCACCTCCCCGAAATTTATCGCAGATATTCCGCGTCCTTCATCGCTCTCTACAGCCAAGGCATCCACCCTGTGCTCTTAGATTCCTATTAGGAAATCTAAATACAAATTAACCGCACATTTAAATTACGAGTTTGGCATGATATAAAATCATGCGCTTCGATTTAAAAATGCTCCTGAGTCTTTACTTGTTAAGGTACAGTTGATTCTGAAAAATCAGATGAAAAGCCACTCTAAAGTGGCCCAACCAGATCTCGCGAAAGATACTTGGATGAACCTCTACCGTAGTAGCTTGTTCTTACTGTTTTTCATGACGCTCAGTATAGCCATAGAGCGAATAGTGTCAAGCATTTTATTACAGAGATGTTTTTCTACCTGTTGAAAACATTTTGATAACTTATTTTCCCTTTTATTTACTTACTTTTTTTGAATTACCTGCTGTTACAATTTTCTAATTGTGTGTACTTTTTTTATCTTGAAATAAGAAAAAAGCTATCAAATGATAGCTTTTACTCTCAAGTAATTATTTATGAAGAGCGTGTTTTGCGTCTTCAATTGCTTTTGCTGCAGCGTCTCGTCCTCCTAATCCGAAGGCAAGTCCCCCTGCTAGAGAAATCATAGCAACAACTCCGATGAACAGAATGTTAATAATTTCTCGTCCAATTCCTAGCATGTTCAAAACGATAAGGATAGTGAATACAAGAATTGAAACCTTTGCAACTGATCCAACAGTTCCTGAATTTTTGAAATCAACCATTTTGCTTGATCCAACAATCAGTTTCTTTACGAAGTCAGCAGCAATGAATCCAATGAATAGTACAAATGCTGCAAGAACTACTTGAGGAATGTAATTAATGATTCCTACAAGAAGTCCTTTAGTAGTTTCTAATCCTAGAATATCTAGTGACAAGATAAGGAAGGCAATTACTACAAACCATTTTAGGAAGAATCCTGCTACCTTTCCAACGTTTAGTTTGTATCCTGCTTTCTCGCAAGCTTTTCCTAATCCAGTTGGTTCTAGTGCTTCGTCTACTTTAGCTTCTTTGAATAGCTTAACAATTCCTTTGTAGATAAGATGAGCAATCATCCATCCAATAACAAAAACAAGAATAGCTAGCACAATTCGTGGCAAGCTTACGGCTATGGTAGTCCATAGTTCGACAAATGGTCGTGTATAAATTTCGGTGTTCATAAATACGGTAAGTACGAAAATAAATTAATGTCGTATGATAATCGACTGCATATAGTATACCATAAAAACCCTCGCATTACGCAAGAGTTTTTACTTAAAAGGCTAATTATCGGAGAATATTATTTATCAGTGTGGTGTGATGGTTTTCTAAAACATCTCGCAAAAGTTTGTCATACATTCCCTGTCGATAGTTAAATTCATCAACGGTAAAATGTGAGTATGAAAGCTCTCGTCCTACCTCTGATTCCAAAACAAGAATTTGTTTTTCAAGAGCTTGGGTGTTGAGATTATTTCCAACAACCAAAATATCTAGTTTACGATTTTCATCTCGAACGAATACTCCTGATAGCAGTAGTAGTTCAATTTTTCCTGCTTCACGGAGTTTTCGCAAAATTTCTGTTCCTCGTACCAATTCGGTTTCAATCAACAAGTTACGAAGCGGTTCAATTAATTCAAATTTTAAATTCAGCACCCAGCCCGTTCGTGAAACCTTTTTGAACTGTGGTTTTTCTTCTTTGTGGTCTTTTGCTTTTGTAGGTTTTTTTGTTTTCTTGGCAGCTACTGGAACTTTTTCAAAGAAAGTTTTTTTCGTAAGAAATCCAATGCTGGTCAACTGAGTAAGTTCCTTGCGAGCTTGATCAACTTTCACCTGTGATTTGAGTGATGCTTGTTCTAGAGTAAAGGGAGTACCTTCGCTCCATAGAAAAAGCCTCATGAGCTTTACTCGACTAGGGTCGCCAAAAATTTTTCCTAAAAGTTCCATATGGTAGTAGTAATATTAACAGAGAGAGCTATCAGTACAAGCCTCTGCAGTATTCGCTGTTTGAATTTTGTTATTAGTACGAACGAGTGGAGAATCATCCATAACAAACATCTGGGTAAATAATCCGAGAATAACAATACCTAGAAAAACTAATGTGGTTGTTACTACTCGCTTAATCATACTTTCATTATAGTACAAACCTATAAAATAGTCATATTTTATTACCCATGCAAAAAGCTTATTCTAAATAAAAAACAACGAGTATGTCGTTGTTTTTTATCAAGTGAATTATTTCAATTCTACCTTTCCTCCAGCTTCTTCGATAGCTGCTTTCATTTTTTCTGCGTCTTCTTTCTTTAGTCCAGATTTTAGAGATGCAGGAAGTGCTTCTACGAAGTCCTTTGCTTCTTTCAATCCTAGACCTAGAATATCTTTAACTGCCTTCATAACAGGGATTTTTGCTCCTCCGTCTGAAACCAATACTACTTCGAATTCGCTTTGTTCTTCAGCTGCTCCGGCTGCTGCTGGTGCTGCTGATACGGCTGCTGCTGAAACTCCCCATTTTGCTTCGATCACTTTGATCAAGCTGTTAAGTTCTAGAACCGTCATTGCTTCTACTTTACTGATAAGTTCTGCAAATTCTGCAGGTACTTCAACTTCTTTAGTTTCTTCAACTGCAGGAGCTGCTGTTTCGGTAACAGTTTCTTCAACTGCTACTTCTGGTGTTGTTGTTTCTTCTGACATAATAGTTTAATAAAATTTATGAATAAATTATGATTTCTTTTCTGCTACCTGATCCAACACAACAGCAAATCGTTGTCGTGGTGAATTGATAATATTTGCGAACATTCCTCGGAGTGTTTCCATTCCTGGGATAGTTGCAATCTGAAGCATTTCTTCTCGGGATTTAAATGATCCTTCAAAGATTCCTCCAATGATTTCAATCTTTCCTGGGTTTTCCTTTGAGAAGTTAAATACTTCTCGTGCTGGAGCCATAGGATCGGTACCGTATGCTAACGCAACCATACCTTCTCCTAGTTCAGGCTTTGTCCCTGGAAGATTCGCAGCATCGAGTGCTCGATCCAAAAGAGTTTTCTTGGCAACAAAGTAGTTAGCTTGGTTTGCTCGTAGGTTCTTTCGTAGGACATTGTTTGCCTGTACGCCGAGAGCCTTGAATGAAACCAAAGTAACGGTTGCTGAATCTTGGATTGCAGAGTTAAGCTTTTCAGAAATCTGCTTTTTTTGTTCTTTGGTAATTGCCATAGTTTGTAATTGGTTGTCAGGAATGAAAAATTCGACACCGAAGTGCCGAATTAGTGGGAGTACTCATAACAAAAAAATTTGCATGAGTGACTACCTGCACAAGATTTATTTCATGAAACATGACACTTGTGGTCTTCGGCTGACCAATGAAATATACCTTAGTATTTCAATTATGCAAGCCGAGTGATTTTATTAATTTTCTACGTCTACCGTTTTTGTCGTCCACTGTTTGTGATCGAGTGGTAAACTTACTCCCATGAATCCAGTGTAGTCTTTTCCTAAAACATCCTGCGAAGTAAATGAAACCTGTGCTAGCTGCCCTCGGTAACTACCTCGCCCTGGTTTAGTGTTAGAGGTAATCGTAAAAATTTCTGGTTTTGCTACTTGGTAGTAAGGGTTACCATCTACCCCTGTTACAATCGGTGCTGATGAGCTCATAGCAAGCTTCTGTGGCACCTCAACCGAATCACCTGAAGGTGTCACCACGAGAACACGTGCTGCTGCTCGTGCATTCGCTGGTACGTAAATAGATTTTTTGAATGGCGACAGGTTAAGTTTGAAATTAAATAGTGCTGTATCGTTCGTAGCCCCCGCAACAGAAGTTGCAACCATAGCGCTAGTATTCTGAGTCACAGCCATTGATGACTTTTTACAGTCAAGCAATCGTGAAGTGTATGGTCCTACGACCCCGTCACCTTCAAGTCCTTTTGTCTGTTGAAATTTAACGATAGCACTATGAGTTTCTTGACCAAAGTATCCATCAATTCCTGATTCAAAAGAAAAGCCCATAGGAACAAGACATTCTTGGAGGGCTTTTACATCGTCTCCCTTGATACCGAGTTTCAAAACACGTCCTTGGTATTCAAGAGCGCTTGCGGTATTGGCAGATCCTGCAATCAAGAGTGAAAAAACGAAGAAGGAAATTGTAGAATAAATATATTTCATAGTATGAACAGGATTATAGCCAAAAATTACGCTTGCACAAATGATGACGTTCTTGGTTCATAAATATTACAAAAAAGGCAAACAAAAAAACCGCGTGAGCGGTTTTAGTGTTTGATTTGAAACTAAAGATTAGTTAACAAGATCAATATCGTCAGCTTCTAGAGAAAGTGTAAGTGTTCCAGTTGTTGTTCCTGAAGCAAATGCGTTTCCTAGAGTATCTTCTGTCCAGTTAAGTACATCGATTTCTAGCTCAAAGTTTCCTGCACCGTTACCAGTGTTATCGTAGATAACAGTAACAGTGAATTTTTCTGTTGAACCATCATTGATTACAACTGGGGCAGTAACGTTGTCTCCGTCTCCATCTTTGATTGAGAATGAGTAGTCACCAGATGTAGCAGCTCCTAGAGCAACTGTTTGAGCAACTCCGTCAAGAAGGTACTTGATTGAGTCAACTCGAATGTCTTCATCTCCATCAGCAGTTACTTCAAATGTGAAGATTGCTTTTGCAGCTTGGTCATCTGATCCAACTTCTGTATATCCAGTTACTTCTGATTCTTCAAGTTTTAGAGCTCCTGCTGAAAGTGCAAGTTCTGGGGCGTTATCAACAGATTCTGTTGTAGAAGCACCTCCAAAGTCGTCACCATCTTCATCTTCTCCTTCAAACTCGATAGTTGTAGCTTCTAGTTTAGCACCAATAGCTGTTGAACCATCTTCTAGTTCAGCAAGGTCAAGTTCTAGAGAAACTTCGAATTCGTCATCAACTGCGATTTCCATATCGTCCATATCGAAATCAAGTGTAACAGTAGAAGCATCAGCTGCAACAACAATGTTGTCAGCATCAACTTCTTCATCTCCGAACATAAGTGTAGCATCTGAGATTGCATCTTCGATGTCAGCTTTTACTGCTGTAGTAGATCCATCTGTTACGGTCATAACAACTGTTACAGTTGAAAGTGTACCATCTTGTTCTTCTACAGTTACATCGTTGATGAATGCAACTACTGCGTCTTGATCTGCATCAAGAGCTACAGTTGTGTTTTCTGGATTATCCTTGTTTTCGTCAATATCAAAATTGATAGCATCTAGAGCTTCAACACTTACTGTTTTTGCAGTAACTGATCCTGAAGCTTCATCAGTGATTCCAGCTTCGTCAGTATATCGAACGTCGATTGCTGAAAGGGTAATATCAAGATCAAGGTCATCTGATTCATCAAGATCAGCAATATCTAGAAGAACAGTAAATTCTACTGTATCGTCTGACTTAACAACAGTATCAAGTCCTGAAAGACGTAGAATTCCTGTTACATCATTTTGCCAATCATCATCGTCTGATGATTCTACTGAAGCAACTTCTTTTCCGTCAACTTCAATAGTTACTTTTTCGATAACATCGTAGAAGTCATCTTCTCCTCCTGGTTGTCCAGCGATTGCAAAGTCAAGATCTACTCGTTCTACTTGAGCTGCTCCTCCTTTTTCATCAGCTTCAACTTCGAAAGTAAATGCTTCTTGATCTTCTTTGTTGTTTGAAAGATCGTCAACCTTCTTTAGGTTGTCTACAGTAACGTCAGCTTCTTCTCCGTTTGATGAATCAAATTCTGGAGTGTCTGTATCTGTATCTGTATCTGTAGCTTTACAGTCAAGTGCTGCCCAAGTTTTTGGTCCAACAATTCCGTCTTGTGCAAGACTCTTGTCAGCTTGGTATGACTTAACTTGTGCTAGGGTCTTTGTTCCGTAGATTCCATCAAAAGAACCTGCGTTTGAGTATCCCATTTCTGCAAGACACATTTGAACGGTCTTAACAGCTTCCCCACGTGAACCTAATTTAATTAGAGTTCCTCCGTAATTTTCAAGTGCGCTTGCTGAAGATGCAACGAATGCAAATCCAAGTACAGCTGCACCTAGAATAAATTTTTTCATAATAAAAATTTTGTAATGTGAAATAATCATTTATAAATAATTATTTAAAGATCGGTTTTTGAATTTCTTAGAGAAATAAAATTTGTAAAAAGAATTTCTCAACCTAATCAATAAATCTTTTGTATCCTCAACCATTCGACCGGTTGTTCAAAAATAAATTTTTGTTTAGCGGATACCAGGATGCTCGTGCGCTGTGAGCAGCCTGTGTGTAGATGATTAATGTTTCGACGAATCATCTACGACACGCTCTACGAGCGTACATCCAACAAGTATCTGTGAAGATATTTTGAAAGATGAATGACAGGTAGAACCTGTCATTGCGGGTTATTGTAACACAGAGTTACTGCATGGCAATATACCCGCTATCTAGATTATACACCTAGAGAAGAGCAAATGAAAAATCATTCGCCTTCAATTAAGTAGACGAATGATTTTCAAAAATATTACAACAAGAGTAAAGCCGGATTTAGTATGCGAGATTATAGACACTCCATCGGCGATCACCACTTCTGATGACGAGTCTATTTTCGACGAGCTCGTTCAGATCACGTTGGATAGTTTTTGCATTCACATCTTTTATGAGGAGTGCCAGGTCACCTACCTTTGCATCTTTTTTTTGTTTCAAAATTTTCAGCACGTTATCTTGGCGCTCATTTTTTTTCGCCATGCTCGGAGAAATTTTTTCAACTAACTTCATTGATGAGGGTAGTGATTTTTTTTCTGATTGGGTTACCGTCATTTTATTTTCTATCTGAACTGATTCAGCTGTGTTAGAAATTTCTTTTTTTGCAGCTTGAATTTTGTCCTTTAGAGAATTAGCGTTGTCCTTTAGGTAACTCGCTCGAGTGTCCTTTAGAGATTCTAAGTGAATTCGTGGTTCCCGTGTTTCACGGATAGTTTCAGTTTCTGTTTCAAAGAAGTTATCAGTAAAAGTAAACTCTTCTACCATTCGTGATGATCGACGTTGTCGGTCATACGGCATTGCTTTAACTGATAGCACTTCCAATCGCTGGTACAGTTTAGATAGTTCTCCAATCAGAAGACCCTGATTCATATCTGAAATTCTTCCGCTGGTATGGAGAACCCCTAGCAGTGCTTTCAGCTCAAACATCTGAATCATTACCTGTGATAACAAGGGGGCTTGCCGTGATTGCGAGCTAGCCAGTGTTTCATACAGTTTCTGCATAGCATTCAGTGAAACCTTTCGTAGCGCATGTACTAATGGTTCATCACTAGAAATAAGGTCAGTTACCATATATATAGCACGTACTATTTTCTCTGATTTACTTACTACTTCTGTTAACTCACTGTGGTGAGATAACTGGTGGTAGTTAGGCATATCAAAGCTCGGGAAAGCTTCATGGGTCTTGTTTTTCAACGCAATTTCGTTGTTGTCCTTTAGAGGGTTCATATTTGTCCTTTATTAAAAGTTAATGTTCCAAATTATACTGATAATTTGAAATAAATCAAGTTTATGTCCTTGAGAATATAATTTCTCTTTACCTAGAATCTACTATATATATGTATGCTTTTTTTGAAGCTCTTAACGTGGTAAAATACCCTGGTAACAGCAACCTCATATACTATATGGCTACGAAAAAAAAGACCTCAAACAAAACAACTACCACGACCAGTACATCTGATATTCTTTCACGAATGAATCCTATGCAGCTACGACCAAAAAATCAAAAGGTTCGTGGAACGCTCTATGCGCTCATAGCAATATTTTTGCTCCTTTCAGCATTTACTCTGGCAGGGCCAATCGGAATATTTGTACAGAATAAAATTGTGCTGAAACTTTTTGGATATGGATTCATTATTATTCCGTTCATCCTCGCCTACGCCGCAATCAAAAACTTCCGCGGAGAAGCAACTCCCCTGGGGATAAAGATAGCGCTAGGGATACTCAGTATCAGTATTCTTGGGCTACTTCACATCCTATTTGGATCCCCTGAAAGTCTCTTTGGTGGATTAGCTGGTAAATTAGTTGCTTCACCTTTGGTAAGTGGGTTCGAGAAAATCTTCTCGGGGATACTCCTTGCGGTTGCGGCTTTTATTTCTGGATTCATTGCCTTTGATTCAAATTTCAGCAGTATTGATAAAATTAAAAAACGAATCGCTGATATTCGCTTAAAACAACGAACCGTAAAAGAAGAGAAACGTGATATCGATGAGCAAATTGCCCAGGCAGTAGCAAACGGAACACACGAAGAATATACAGAGGAAGAGGAGAATACTGAAGAAGAGGAAGTAACCAGGCCTCAAGATATCAAACCGGCGAAGAAAATTGAGAAATCTAAACCTTCAAAAGAAGACGAAATTACTATCGACAACTCACACGTCTTTGCTTCATCATATGTAACTCCTCCCCTATCACTCCTAGCCAAGAGTTCAGGGAAAGTTGCCACAGGGGACATCAAGAGTAACGCAACGATTATTCAACGAACCTTGGCAAACTTTGGAATCGCTGTTGAGATGGATGAAATATCTGTTGGGCCTACCGTTACCCGTTACGCGATTAAACCAGCACAAGGTGTACGACTTACTCGAATTGCAAGTTTGCAAAATGAGTTGGCTCTTGCATTAGCTGCAAAGTCTATCCGTATTGAAGCTCCTATCCCAGGGCGATCACTGGTAGGAATTGAAGTTCCAAACACCAACAAATCTATGATTGGATTAGGGACACTCCTCGCTGATCCAGAATTTACTAATTCACCTGACCCACTATTGGTATCACTTGGAAAAGGGGTATCAGGAGCATCACACTATATTGATATTGGATCTATGCCTCACGCCTTGATTGCGGGAACAACCGGTTCTGGTAAATCAGTTTCTATTCACAATATTATTATTTCTCTCCTCTACCGTAATGGTCCTGACATGCTGCGATTCATTATGGTCGATCCAAAACGAGTTGAAATGACCCTGTACAAAAAAATCCCTCACCTCCTTACGCCAGTTATTACGGAACCTAAAAAAGCAGTACTCGCACTCTCATGGGCAGTAAAGGAAATGGAGCGACGATACGATATTCTCCAGCGAAGTACCGTTCGAGATATCAGTTCATATCACAAGACCATCGTAAAGCCTGCGTACAAAAATCTCACCCCAGAACAGATTGAAGATAAGGGAAGCGATCTTCCCGAACGCATGCCATACATCGTCGTGGTTATCGACGAGTTGTCAGATATCATGAGTACCTACCCTCGGGAACTCGAAGCAGGGATCGTACGATTAGCTCAAATGTCACGAGCGGTTGGTATTCACCTCTTGCTCTCAACCCAACGACCATCGGTGAACGTTATTACTGGACTCATCAAGGCTAACGTTCCAACCCGTATCGCCTTGAAAGTTGCATCACAAATTGACTCTCGAACCATTCTGGATTCTCAAGGAGCTGAAAAACTTCTTGGACAAGGAGACATGTTGTTCAAGGGTCCAAAGAACAATGAGCCAATACGTATTCAATGTCCATACGTTTCAGAAGAAGAAGTAAAGGATGTAGTAGAGTTTATTAAAAAGAACTACCAATTCGAGCTCGAAGACGAAATCAACCTTCCCGATGACCATAATGATGGTGCTGGAGGAGTAAGTTTCGGAGACGACAGTGATGGAGACGATCCACTCTATGAAGAAGCCCGAGTAACCGTAATCCAGAGCAAAAAGGCTTCTACCTCTTTCCTACAGCGTAAATTAGGAATTGGGTACTCACGAGCCGCTCGAATTATGGATATTCTCGAAGATCGTGGGGTTATTGGTCCTCAAAACGGCTCAAAACCACGTGATATCTTAGAATCAGGAGGAGGAACAGGACATAGTAGCGATAACAAGGAAGACTACGATGATTAGAGGTAGAAAAGTAGCTCTTACCATCATTGCTGCTGTTGTTGGATTAGGCTTACTCATATTTATTATTTCTCGAACCCGAGCCTATCTCGTAGGTCCGGAAATAACATCGACTAACGCCGAAAACATCATCTACCTTGATACTCACCATTTTAACTACGAAGCTCATATAAAAAACGCTTCGTATGCATCAATCAATGGGTATTCCCTTCCTATTCTCAATGACGGAACTATCCAACATGTTTTGGCACTCAGCCCAGGAACGAATCATATTCAAGTAGAACTACAAGACTCTTTTAAACATTTAAAAAGTTACGAATATATATTAGTAACTCCAGAATCTTTACCAGAAATTAATAATTTTGTGGATACTTACGAAGAACGCATATTAACCCCTTAATCAAAACTATTATGGCAAAAAAATCAGAAGCAAAACAAATTCCTGATGGAAGCGAACGATCAGAAAACTACTTACAAGAAACTATTGATATGATCCAAACAAAATTTGGAGAAGGATCAATTATCAGACTTGGTGATGCTCCAAAAGTAGACATTGACGCTACTCCAACTGGGTCTCTTGGTCTAGACGAAGCTCTAGGGGTAGGAGGAATTCCACGAGGACGTATTATCGAAATCTATGGTCCAGAATCATCAGGAAAAACAACTCTTACTCTACACATTGTTGCTGAAGCTCAAAAAAAAGGAGGAGTATGTGCATTCATCGATGCGGAACACGCTCTTGACCCAGTATATGCAAAGAATATCGGTGTAAAGACTGATCAATTACTAGTTTCACAACCAGATACTGGTGAACAAGCACTTGAAATTGTTGACTCATTGGTTCGATCAGGAAACATTGATGTTATCGTTATCGACTCGGTAGCGGCTCTTACCCCAAAAGACGAAATTGAAGGAGATATGGGTGCTCACCACGTTGGTAAACAAGCACGATTGATGTCACAGGCACTTCGTAAATTAACCGCCCTCGTTGCACGAACACGAACTACGGTTATCTTTATTAACCAAATTCGTATGATGATTGGAGTAACCTTTGGTAGTCCAGAAACAACTCCAGGAGGTAAGGCATTGAAATTCTACTCTTCAGTTCGACTTGATATCCGACGTATCGCTTCTATTAAAAAAGGAGAAGAAGTTGTAGGGTCACGAACCAAGGTAAAGGTTGCAAAAAACAAAGTTGCTTCCCCATTCCGAACGACTGAATTTGATATCATCTATGGAGAAGGTATTTCAAAGACTGGGGAACTGCTAGCGCTTGGTGAAAAATACAAGATGATTAAGAAATCAGGAGCTTCATACACCTACCTACCAGTTGACCCAGAGAAACTTGGAGGAGAAGCAGAAATCAAGCTAGGGCGAGGATACGACGCAGCTCGTAAGACCCTAGAAGCTGAAAAGAAAGTTATGAATCAGCTTGAAAAAGAAATCCGAAAAGCGATGAAAGAAGACAACGAGTAATACTCGTTTTTTCTTTTGGATATTTCTAATTCGAAAGTTAAGTTAATAAATTTGTGTTATAAAGATACTATGAATAACAGACTTCATATATCTATTGAATATACTCAATTGTTCGTTGATTTTTTTGAAGCCCTAGAGTCAAATGAGAAAGAAAAAATTAAGCAGAATCTTTCCTCAGAACTATGGGATGAATTATTTCTTGAAATAACAGATGAAAATAGACCAGAACTCTATGACACAATGCTGCATCTTCATCAGGAAGCTTTCATTAGTGAACCTATCGAGATTCTTAAATTGGCTGAACAAAATGAACTTATTAAAAAATTTCTTGAAGATGAAAGAAAATAGCAAAACAATAGAAATAAAACTAAACACCACGAACAACGCACCTACCCTGTGTATTTTCCTTAGTGGATTTTCTGGATCAATGAATCTACCTCTCTTTATTGAAGCAAGTGATTTTTTTAATGAGAAAAAAATTGATACCTTAAGGGTTCATTTTTGTCATGAACCATATGACGATACTCCTCATGAAAATGAATTTTCCCTCGAAGATTTTTCTTTTGAAAAATATAATTGTGAACTCTCTAGTGCCATCAACACTGTTAGTGACAAATACAATAAAGTAATTTACATAGGACACAGCTTTGGTGCAATTATTTTTATGAATTATCTTGCATCGCTAGATAGTAATAATAAATACCTAAATAGCACCTTTGTAATGTGGGAACCAAGTGAGCTTCCCTGGGAAACTGAGTTACTTCAAACGATATATGAATACGACAATAACTCTCAAAAATACATTGATAAAGAAGATGGTCAAAGTATCAATAAAACTTTTTTTGAAGAGCTTCAAAACATAAACTCGGTATCCACATCTAAATCAATTCAGATACCTACCTATATTATTTGTGCTAAAGGAAGTCAGGATGCTGCAGGAAAACGATATAAAGATGCGATAAATAAAAATATTGTTGATCTACATATTATAAAAGACACTGACCATCTATTTTCTGAAGAAGACAAAAAGAAAGAACTTTTTAACCTCACCCTGAGATATATACTTAAATAGAATAAAGTGCTTGTGTATAAATACTTGACATATAGATTTATATTGTACATAATATATACAAATAAGTTCAACATTTAAAAATACATAACCATGAGCAACACTTTATCTCACGAAAACTTTTTTAGCGGCAAAAATGAACTTCAAATGTTTCCTGTAGACATGATGGAAGAAAACGATTTCACTAACGAAAGTGACAAAGAGTACGCAGACTTCGGATTTACCGATGATATTGATACTATCGATTCAAGAATTGATAAGTCATTGGCAAAAGAAAGAAAAAGAGTTTTCAAAGCAAAGAAGAAAGTGAGTGAAAAATCTAACGAAACTTCTGTATTAATGCCTTCAGGAAATGAAGTTGTTACACCAGCTGTTGAATGCACAGGTACTATGAACTCTAAAATTATTTTCAAAAATGAACCTTTATTTTTTGAAAAAGAAGCTCGATTAAAAGGGCGTGCTAGATTATTTTCTGAAAGTATTTCAATATTAAATTTTTGTAAAAAATATAAAAATTATAACTTTGTCTTAAAATACGAAAGAAAATTAAAAAATGCCTTTGCAAAAAATTCTAAAAGAAAATCAAGAATGAGAATCAGCCAGTGGCGACAAGTTGCTGCGATGCTCTAAAGAATAATCCCTTAGTAACTATATGTTACTAAGGGGTTTTTATTTGCCCTTAGAGTCATGCTAGTTCTAATAATGGAACATTACCCTGCTTCATGATAGGATAGCCCTATGTCACATGAAACTACATCTTCCCCTATTCTTGATGATGCTCTGGTAATTTGGAGCGATGGATCATCACTAGGAAACCCTGGTCCTGGTGGGTATGGAGTCATTATTGCTTCTAAAAAATTTGGTGAAGTAATAGAACTCGCTGGGTCAAAGATAACGACTACTAATAACGAAATGGAAATGACTGCCGTTGTTGCTGCACTATCCTACGCAATTAATAACACACAAGAAGTTCATATCTTTACTGATTCAAGCTACCTTATCCAAGGGGCAACCTCATGGATGTACGGGTGGAAACGGAACAACTGGGCAAAGGCTGACGGCGAAGAAATCAAAAATCGATTCCTATGGGAGACTATCTATAGTCTCGTTGGAGAACGTGGAAGAAATACCATCAACTGGCACCACGTGCCTAGCCACGTAGGAATTCCTGGAAATGAGCGAGTAGACACACTGGCTCGCGAATATGCTGCAGGTAACCACCTAGCGCTATTCCGAGGAAAACTTGATGACTACACTATTTCTGGAATCTTTGAATTTCCAAATATAGCAGAAGCAAAAGAAAAGAAATCTTCCACCAAAAAATCTGGGGTGGCACACAGTTACCTATCAGAAGTAGATGGGGTTATCCAAAGACACAAAACCTGGGCAGAATGTGAGGCTCGGGTAAAAGGTAAAAAAGCACGGTACCAAAAAGCTCTCTCTGAAAGTAATGAAGGGGAAATTTTAGAAAAGTGGGGGTTTACGAGTGCTGATATCTCTTAAAACAACAAGTAAAATTTCAATTCCATTCCCCCAACAAAAATCGCACCTTTCGGTGTGATTTTTAACTAAACTAATTAGGTTATTTATTATTGATTTTCAATAATAACATCAAGTCCAGGTAAACTTCCTTGTACGAGAAAGTCTAGCATTGCGCCACCACCTGTTGAGACAAAACTAAATCCGTCCATTGCATTATTCTGTAAAATTACGGCTGCGGTATCACCTCCCCCAGTTACTGAGAATGCGTCAGTACCCGCAATACTTGCTGATATTGATTGCGAACCTGAAATATATCCGTCCTCATATTTTCCCATAGGTCCATTCCAAATAATTACATCTGATGAATTAATAATATGGTGGAAAAGATCTTCTGTTTCATGTCCTATGTCCAGAATAGTATCCTCACTTTCTACTTCATCAATTGAAAGCAAGTCACCGTGCTGATCAACAATATCAACGGGTAGAATTATCTTTTCGTTACGAGCAATGTTCTGAATATTTACACTATCGTCGACGAATGAGTTTCCTATTTCAAAACCTCGGTCTTTGAGAAATACGTTTGCCAATGCTCCACCCATCAGTACATACGATAGCTGTGGGAGTAACTTTTCTAGAAGATCAAGTTTGGTACCAAACTTTGCGCCACCTAGTACGAGAGTCCTCGTTCCGGTAGCAGTAAGCCCCTGTGATAGATTTCGTACTTCCTCAACAACTTGTAGACCAAAGTAAGATGGTAGTAGTTTTGTTACGGCATGAACACTCGCATGTGCTCGGTGTGAAACTGAAAAGGCATCGTTCACATACAGATCACATAGTTCAACCAAGGGTAGTAGAAAATCAGCATTGTTTTCTGTTTCTCCTGCATGAAGTCGTAGGTTTTCTAGCATCATAACTGACCCGTTTTCCATAGCAGAAATTTGTTCATTTAAACTATCCTTGTCATAGCCTGTAGTGAACACTAATGAAGGTAATCGATCCTTCATAGCTTCGTACACAGGGAGTAAGGTTTCTTCGGGTAATCTCCCAATATGACTTATAAGTATTACCTTAGCTCCAGCATTACAGAGAAGTTCTATTGTTGGATACGCCTTGATAATTCGCCAATCTTCTCCTCCATCAACTTGTCCTTCTTTATTCAAAGTAACATTTACATCAATACGCAAAAGAACCACGTTCCCTTCTAAACTGTGGTCCTTGGTGTATTGTTGAATGCTCTTTTTTTCAATTTGTTCAATAAGATTCATAACACAAATTCGATACTATTATTCTGGTATGGTTTCTGATGCGATTCGTTCTCCGTGAGTTTCGATAATTCGGAACATAGTCATCAGAACACGTGGGTCTTGTGAAGCACTTCCAACAAGGAATCCTTCTACATCGGTATTCTTGAGAAACTCTTCAATATTTTTATCATCAAGTGATCCTCCGTATACAAAGGTCATCTGATCAACTGCCTTGCTGGTTTTCCAAACCTTCTTTAGTTCTTCTTTGATAACCTCCATTGATTCATTGTATTGAACTGAAGTTGCTGGAACTTTTTTATCACTTGAAATTGCCCATACTGGTTCATAAGCGATAATAATATTTTCTGGATTCTTTTTAGGAACACGATCGAAAACATCTTTAACCTGCTGCTGTAGATGTTTTTTCCAATTCTTGTCACGAAGTTCTTCTCCAAGACAAATTACCGGGGTCATTCCGTGTTCTAGAACAGCTGCGACCTTGCGGGCTACATCAACTTTAGTTTCCAAGTGACGGCGTTCTGAGTGTCCTAGAATTACATGCTCAGCACCTGCATTCTTGATCATGAGTACGGATGTTTCACCGGTTCGTGATCCTGACTCTTCGGCATAGGCGTCTTGAGCTCCTACTGTATAGTTTTGATGGTTTACCAATTTTGATAATTGGTTCATGTACATATGTGGAGGACATGAAATCATGTGAATGTACTGCAATCGTGCAACAACATTTCGGATTGACATGAACAATCCCTCTGCTTCTTTTTCGGAAGTTACATACATCTTCCAGTTTGCGATAACCAACTTTTTGTTTTTCTTTGGCATGGTGAATATAGTATACCACACTCGTATCTCCATTTTCTGATTTATCAACAGGTTTACTATAAAAGACACTAATATATGCACTTTTTTGCTGTTTATAAACAAAAAACACCCATATGGGGTGTTTTATTTTTTCATTAAGAAGCTTTTAATTGTCGAGATGCTATTACTTCTAATTGTTCATTTACAGGAACTAGACCCTCTTTATAGATTTTAGGATTAGAAATTTTGTAATGATAACAAATTAGACGTAAGTCTGGCATTTTACTTGGATAAAAATCAGAATCTAATTTTTTAAAGTATTCGGACATAATACCTACGGTATAATGATATAAAACTCTTACATCATTAACATCTTGGAATAGCTCATGATCGAGAGGTTCGTGATGTATGTATTCTCCAAAAACATTTTCACAAAACTTAGTGTATTGTTTTGTATGTATGATATGTGCATGCCAAAAAGGATCCACAACATCACTTACAGCGTGCATATTTTTAGGGTCAATCACTGGAATAAAGTAATATTGCTTTAAAGCAAGTATTCCATCATCTAAAAATTTTTTACTAACAAACTTTCCTTGCTTTTCAAAAGCTTTTTTTACTTCTCTTTTTACTCCTGTGAAGTCTTCTCGATCAATTAAATTAATTTTTTCTCTGTGAAAAGAGCTTAACTTCTCAATAATTACTGTGTCAATTAAATTTTTGCTCATGATATATATTTTTAAAGGTTATACTTAAAAAAAGTATAACTTTTAGTATCGTATTTTGCAACTTTTTTTATTATGTGTAGAATTTTACTAATGAAAGGAATTGTAATCAAGATTAAAAAAGGGAAAGAAGTTGTTTGGCGAGAATGGTGTAATAAAATTAAAAATGAATACTCAGAAGAAGCGATTAAAACACTAAGCGAAGAAAAGTGCTTACAAGAATTATTTGCAATATTTCAAATAGGAGATTCCTGGTATACCATTGGCATGGGTGAAGGAGAATGTCTTCCATCAAACAAAATTACTGAATTAAACAGAATTCATGAAGAAAAAAAATTCGAATGCTTAGATTCAAATAACAAAAGCCCTATTGAAACTCTTTACCACTTAAAAAGCATTTAGGGTTTTCAGAACAGTTTAAAGTAGTCTAGGAATTTTATAAACAAAAAACACCCATATGGGGTGTTTTTATCTTTTCATTTCTCGTATTACAAGAAGTATGCAAGTACTAGAGTAAGAATGAATAGAACTACTGGACATCGATAGAATCGAAGGGTCTTGGTAAGTCCTAGTTGTTTCTTGCTAAGGTAAGCAAGTAAGAATACTACTGGTGAGATCAAGATAGTAATAATTGATAGCACATTGATGATCAACAGAACAAGTAGTACTACTCCAGAAAGTTCAACTTCTGGCATTGCCTTATCAGGTGAAGCACTTGAGTCTCCTCCAGAAATTGCATCGTGAAGTGGAAGGAAGATGTTGTGTAGCGCAGCTCCTAGGAAACTATCTGTTTGTGATGTTCCTTCTAGGTATGCCATGTGCTCTGCCCAAGCAAGTCCAAATGGTTTAACGATTTCAGTTGCAACTGGTGAAACCTTCATCAAGTTAACAATTGGTTGTGCCCATAGGTGGTAGAGTCCAATAGTTTTTTCTGAAACGTATTCAGTAGCGTACTTGTTGTCAGCACGCCATAGTTCTTCTGAAAGGTATCCTTGACGGTAGAGCTCTCCACAGATGATTTTTCCACCGGTTGTTGGTTGGGTACATCCTTCGGTAGTTGTTTCACCTAACAGGTATTTGTCATCTGCGTTACAGAATGAATCAGCAACCGTTTGATAGTCTGAGTTGATACAAGTAAATGAACGAGTCTTTACATTTGATGACCACCCATTTTGAGTAACCGTAGTACAAGCTGCACTCCATGGTCCTACTTGCCAGGTATAGGTTACCTCGGCACTACCTGTTGAAGTCCCTCCTGATGGCAAACAGGTTTGTCCTGCAGTTGGATTATACAATCCACAAGTTCGCATAGTACCGGTAAGATCAGCACACACACAGTACACTAATCCGTCAGTTTCATTCAATGAAGTAACTTTCATTGGTCCGTTTACTTGCATTCGCGCAAGAGTCGGTGTTGATGCCATGTTTGCATATCCAACGTTTAGGTTTGCGGTTGGAGTATCAGTAGTTCCTCCAGTTTGAACATTTAAGTCTTCAAAGACAGTGGTGTCTTTTAGGATTGCATTTCCGTTGACGCGGAATTTAGTGTTTAAACCTAAAGCACCTGTCAGGTCACTAAGAAACTCATAACTATCAGTAGGTGTGGCAAGCTGAACAACAATAGATGGAGGTAAAATAGCAGGACCACCAGCGGTAATAATATCAGCTGATGCATTCTGAATATTAGCAGAATAGGTTCCCACGAGCGTTGCTACGAGGATAACAAAAATAGAACTGTACTGTGTTAATTTCTTTTTCATACTGTAAATAATACCATGAAAATAAATAAAAAACACCAAAGTAATCCACATTTAGTACTGTGGATATCTATGGACTTTCCTTTTTCTATTTTTTTATGTGTAATATAATAATGTTAGAACCAAAAAACTTTTAGACAATAAAAATAACCTTAAAAATTTAATAATATGAAAAAATTTCTTACCTTTGTGATTTTGGCTATTATTATGCCAATCATGGTTATGGCTCAGAATAACCTTAGTTATTCTGGAGCTATGGATCCTTTCTTTTTAGAAGACTCTGACAGAACTGCTAATTACTTTGTATTAGGCGGGGACGACTCATCTGATAATGGAATTAATATTACCTATGTAAACAATGTCCGTTACGAAAATTTACTTTTAACAAGCACAAATACAAGCTCTTTTCCGAGTGTAGTTCGTGAAGTTAAAATTTGTGGTAACCAATTGTTAATTGCTGGCATTGCTGTGGGTTCCGGTGGTAGTTTGGAAGCAACTGTTGCTTTATATAACTTACCTAGCGTAAGTTTGGAAGGCTATATACGAATCTCACAGTTAGATGCTGGTTCAATGGCGACTAATCTTGTAAAAGATGGTAATACTATCTATTTTCAGGTTACCGGAATGAATGCTAATAGCAATTATCGCTCTAGTTTTGGTAATCTTCCTGTAACTTTCGCAAGTCCTACAGGAGGAATTAATTTAAATCCTACTACATCTGCTGGAATTTTTAAATTCAATGTTGTTAATAATTCACTTGACCAAGTGAAGTATGTATCTGAAACAGAACGCATTGCATATAAAAGTAAAAGCCTAGTGAAATCAGGGAATTATTTCTTTCATGCAAAGTCAGATTCACCTAATGGTAATATGATAATAGTGAAAAGAGATTCAAATCTGAACTCTGTAGGAACTTGCCCATTGTCATTTTTGTTCTCTAGCTCATCAGGAAACGAAGGTATTTACGACATTCTAGTTAGTGAAGAAAACGGTACTGAGTATCTTTACGTATATGTACAAGAATTCAATAGCGGAAATATCGGCAGTAAAGGTTTGCGGAAAATTAATGCGAGCACAATGACGGTAGAATCTAGTTTTAATGATACAAGTACATATTACTCGCTTCAATCACCAATTGCTAGAAAACTAATAAAAACTAGTGATAGAATTTGTATTCTATATACAGATTATGGTCAGGGTATAGCCGTAGTTGACGTTGCGTTCAATGGAGATGTTATTAGCTACAAAAAACTTGCAGCAAATAACTCCGATATGTCACCACGCAGTGGCGTAAACACCCTTGCTGGGTATTATGACAGTTCGTTGAACAAAGTTATCTTTTCTGGACTTGTAGGAAAAACTGCAACCGAAGGAAGTGTTCCATTTTGGGGACAAGAGCTTCCTGTAGGAACAAGAATTGCTTCGTACGAATACACCCCGGTTATTAATCCGATGAGTGATATGACTATGACCGTTTCTGGATACCCCGGAGCTACGATAGAGAGAGTTTTAAACTCATTCTACGTAACAGGTGGAGTACCAGCAAGTGCCTTTAGTTCTTTGACATTAGCAACATCGTTTCTTAATTCTGGAACCTTGTTTGTTGCATCCCCTGGTAACGGAGGATCATTAACTAAAAACTTCACTGACGCTAATCGCGACACTTTTGGTTCTTACAGAACTTATGGTTCAACCTTTTCTTATACTTGGGAATCAACATCGTTTACAGTAAGGATGGGTTCTGCCTTATCTAACGATAATTTTGATTTAACCAAAAAAGAAAGTTTATACCCAAATCCAACATTAGGAACATTATATGTACCTGAAAGTATGGTAAGTAATTTTGACCTAGTAGAGATTTTCGATATAAGTGGAAGATTAATTTCTTCATCAAAACTTGAATCAGAAATTTCACTTAACGATCAACGTCCAGGGATGTTCTTCGTAAGATTAATTAATTCAGAAACAGGAGTTTCTGATGTACAAAAAATAATTAGAAAATAATTTAAAGTAAAAGCCTCTTAAATAGAGGCTTTTTAATTTATACAAAAATAAAACCCTTATAATTAATAAGGGCTTTATAATCAAGATTAATCAGTACACTCCCATTGGTTTGTACTTGATGACCAAAAACAATCAATAGAAGAAGGTGCGTTTGGTAAATCGTATTCAGGGCTTCCAAAATCAGGTTCACAATTATTAGCTCCAGATAAGTCCGCTGTTGTACACACTCTTACTTGTTCCCATTTATATCCAGCAGGATAATTTTCATTTGAACAAGTTGATTCATAATCAACCCATTGGCCTAAGTGACAATACCAAATATTTCCTGAAGAAGTACCTGTAGGCGGTGTTGAGTTAGTACAAGCTTGAGTTGTAGAAGGCTTTGGCGCAACACAGAATGAGTCCGCTACAGTGGTTCCATTTGAATCTTTACAAACAACAGCTCGTGTTTGTGTGCCAGTTCCAGCATTTGGAGTCCATGTACAAGCGCTATTTTGTGATTCACAAGATGATTCAGTTGTTGGATTTGACCCCGAACAAGCAACAGTCGTGAACGAAGTAGCTGGTCCAGCTATTCCTGTTTCAATAGGGGTGTCTTGTCCAGAGAAGTTATATCCACAAGTAGGGTCATACCCACTCGCCCCTACCCCATTTGTAAATCCATAAGCATCATAACTATAAGCTTCGTAGGTCCAGTTACAGTTACCTGGGACACATGATGCAATTCGATAAATAGTACATGCAGTTGTTCCAGTATCATATTCTTCTCCCAGAGTCCAATTATATGGCTGACCTGCCCAGTTTATCTTAGTACCCATAGCAGCATAAGTTCCTGAACAAGACCCTCCAGTAGTAGCACCTCCACTACAAGGCCCCCAAGCACCAATATCCCATTGATAAGTCACTGCAGGTGCGGTACAGAGAATCAATTTTGAATTTTGTACGCAGACTGCACGTTGTGCAGCAATAGTGCCATCATGACCTAATGTTGAGGATAAGAAAGTTCCAACAATATTAAGCGTCCGAATAGGTAAAGATATTAGACCAGGGTTTTCGATGTCTGTACTTTGAATTGTAAATAGATTAGGTGAACCTAACCAAGTATTTCCTCCAATCCATAGACGGCCAAATACAGTAATAAAACTATCAACCTTATCAAAGAAACTTAAGGCGTCTGATCCAGCAACATCCAGACCTGCGGAAGCTAAGTTTGATCCACCTACCTTTAGATTAAGAACTGGCTGCGAACTATTTCCAGGGTGAACTGGTGGTCGGCTAGGAGCATCACCAGGTGCAGCAAGTGCGATTGAGAAACTTCCCAAAAGAATCATTACAGCAACAAGAACTATTTTGTTTTTTAGAAATTTGTTTTTCATAAATATGTTCTATTAACCGTTAAGAGCTGAAACATTATAGTTAATATCAAAGCTTCCCGATGAACTACAACTAATTACTGTTGGACTTCCATTAACGTCATTACCAGCACATTGCCAGTTGCTTGAAACAAAAGCTGTCGTGCCGTTTCCTCCCGTCGTTGAGTTCATAGTAGTAGAAGTTGGGACAAGAGTACCATTAACACAAGATGGGTATAACCAACCCAAATTCAAGGTACCCCAGGTAGGAGCATTCGGATCATTTGGACACATTACCATTCCTCCAATATTGATTGCAGGTGGATTAGGAGTACAAACTTGCGTTTGAAGGTCAAAATAATATCCTGCTGCACATCGATACTCACATTTTGTAGCATCACTACAGAACCACGCTAGTGTTTTAGGGGTATCCTGAGTCAAATCCAAGTTATCTCGGAAACATAATTGTGTGTTAGCTGGTGTGGTCCCGGTACAACTAAACGCTGTGGGTGCAGCTGTAGCACAAGGAGTTACAACACCGTTTACATCGGCACAGAGATTTCTATTTGGAGTAATATCCCCTGCTGCTGGTAGGAATCCAGTTGCTAGGACTTCACCGTGTACTTTTGCACAAGCGTCTGGGTCAGTTTCTGTTGCTGATCCAAATACTACTCGTCCATCATTAGTACTCGTACATCCAATAACATGAATCTTTCCTCGGCTAGTAAGGTCAGAGAAAGCTGATAACGCGGTATCAACAAATAACTTTACAGGAACACTGGTTGGAGTTGGGTCAACTAACCCAAGAACACTAGTGTCCATAATAACCAAACGTCCATGTTTGTTATAAATCTGTTCTGTTGCACCTCCCCAGAAAGGCTTAATGTTTATCCCTTGAGCGTAAGTGGCTGCAGTAGTAATTCCTGACATCACTACGATGAGTGCAATCTTCAAAAAGTTTCTTTTAAATAATTTTAATAGTTTCATAGTTTTATTGAATTAACAGTATAATTCTACCACAAAAAGATTTTTGGCAAAAGAATAGTATTGATTTATAACGGCTACTGAGCAAACCAAATCCCTGTAACTTCTTTATCTAAATAATATTTCAAACTCAAAGCAGCTAATCCAGTCGCGTGCTTTGTTCTCTCTTTTTTCATTAATTCTTCAGAGTAGATAATATTCGACTCTACCCATGCCCCCTGCTGGTCTTGTGCTTCAAGAATGTTTTCAACCCATGATTTCTGAATAAGTTCAGTGTGGCCTGCCCATGCCAATACCACTATCCGTTCAGCATACAAATCACTAAAATTAATATCATTATTCTGAGCTTGCAAAATAGTTTCCACAACAGCACGTTCGTGTGCCTCCAAAATATTTTGATCAAAACAGCCTAGTTTCTGTAAAATTAAATTATAAATAAGGAAATGCGTGTCTCTGTATCCCGCGCTATTATCACGCAACTTACTCATAAGGTAGTAATCCTGCTGGTTAAAACCATTCATATCACAATACAAAGCTCTAATCATAAAATCATCTAATTTTTGAGCTGAAAAATCAATGATTTTACCATTTTCATCGTAGTTAATAATAGTATGTTCAATTGATTCTTGTTGAATAAGTTCAGCATTCAAAAGGCGGATCAATGGATCATCTTTTAAATTTACTTTTAATTCCTCAATATCTCTAAAACCTAGCCATGCTTGAATTGCTTGGTTATCAAATCTCGTAGATGGCTCTGAGTTTTGGTAATAATTTTCCACCCTACCAAGAGCCCTTTTGATTTTTATTTTTTCTGCATCAATGATAACAACAATTAGTATTACTATTACCAGTAAACAAAAAAAACTAATCAAAGAATATTTTTGAAAGTTTTTTTTCATATCATTACTATGTAGTTACTAACTTTCGATAAATTCGAAAGGAGTTCGTTCATTGTATGGATCAACATCAATGATATTTGAACAAGAAACGGTTGCTGTTCCAACAACAGGGTTGCCTGTAACAGAACCAGTACAGCTAATTCTAAAGTAAGCTGGTGAGTTAGTTGTCGTAATAGCTCCTGATTGAACTGGTACCATATTGCTATTTGGAACTGATGCTCCTGGGTTTGGCCATGGAGCCCCGTTATTAACAGTCGAACAACTTCCAGCAACCACGTTATTTGAGTTCCATACGATTCCTACACCAGTTCCACACGTTGGTAATGATACTGATGAAGCTCCGTTTGCAAGAACATCAACATACTCAAGACATTCTGGAGGAATAACTTGGGTATTAAAGGTAACGTTATCAAAATTCAATTCTCCAAGTCCAACAGGAACGTCACCTGAGGTTTGTCCACTAACGTACTGAACGTCATATGGATTAGTTCCGGTAAATCCACTAGATCCAGAAAATCCACTGACGGTAGGATCTGGATCTAAACTAAGACCGTTAAGTCCTTGAATATTTCCATTCCAGTTTCCCCAAGTGAATCCTCCAACAGGAGTTGCGCTAGAATCAAGCACTCGTGCCTGATCAGGGTTACCTGGTTGGTCAAAATCTAACCACACTCGAAGCCCTTCGTTCCATCCACGACCTGAAAATGTGTGGGTGTTATTGTCGTAGCTCACTCCATACGTTGGACCGGTAGTCCAAGGATCATCAACTGAGCTTAACCAAATTTTGTTTTGGTCACCATCCGACGGAAGGTTTGAAGCAACGATGTATCCCGACAAGGTACCAACTCCTTGGTTACCGAATTGAGTACAGTTTGTTCCTGTTTGCCCATGCGCATTAAAAGCAGGAAATACTGAAACTCCAAGCACCGCAACAAATGCTAGAGTAGAAACAAAAATTGAAGTTTTTTTAGTTAATGTTTTCATACTTATTTTTTATTCTCCAAAGAAAGAATTTAGCCGAGCTGAACGCTCTTCTGGTGTCATATCTTGATTACTACGTGAAATCTGTGAAAGAGCTTCTTCTCGTTGTTCTTGAATAATAGCTTCATCAAATGAAGATCCTTGTGGTGTTGGATTTTTCATCCATCGGTATACAAGAAATCCAATACCAGCAACAATCAAAACAATGAGTAACCATGTTAAAAATTTTGGAGCGTTCTTTTTAGAAGTCTCTGTTGTTGGGATTTTAATATCTTGACCAAGGGCGTGCATTTCTTCGGGAAATACGCGGTCGTCTTTAATAAAATTATTATCCATAATAGTACCTTAAGTATAACATAGTTATAAAAAAAATGGGAAATGTTTTTATGCAATTCCAAACATAAAAAAGAAAAAGCCCGCGGGCTTTATTCTTGGTTTGTCTGAATACTTGATGCTACCTCATCTAGACTTGTGAATCCGTCGTCTTCCTCTTCAACTTCAGAAGCTTCTTCATCAGATTCTAAACTTTCACTATCTTGGGTTCCAGAAATATCAATTTTCCATCCAGTTAGTTTTGCCGCAAGTCGTGCATTTTGTCCTTCACGTCCAATGGCGAGTGATAGCTGGTCATCAGGAACAATAACTTTTGATTCTTTCTTTTCCAAATCTCCTTCGATATCCAATACTGATGCTGGAGCAAGAGAATTAGCTACAAAGAGTAGTGGATCTGGTGACCAAACGATAATGTCGATTTTTTCATTACCAAGTTCTCCAACCACGGCGTTAATTCGTGAACCTCGTTGCCCAACACAGGCTCCAATCGGATCTACATCTGGATCATTACTGTACACTGCCATTTTGGTTCGTGATCCTGCTTCGCGGGCAATTGATTTGATTTCAACGGTTCCCATAGCGATTTCAGGTGACTCAACTTTGAACAGTTCTCGAATAAGTTCTGGAGTGCTTCGTGATAGGTGAAGTCGAACTCCTCGTAATCCTGGTTCTACCGCTACGAGCATTACCTTGATTCGTGCTCCGGTTTCGTACCATTCTCCTCGTGCTTGGTCTTTTTTATCAATAACTCCAACGGTTCTTGGTGCTAATTCAATGAAAACTTTTCCATCAACGATTTTTTGAACAATACCAGTCAAGATTGTTCCTACTAGTGATTCATATCGTTTTAGCTTTACGTCTTTTTCTGCTTCACGAAGTTTCTGCATAATAACCTGCTTTGCGGTCATTGCTGCAACACGTCCAAATTCCTCATTTTCATCAAGAGGGTTGTCCAGTGGGAAGATCATTTCATCTTCTAGTTGGGCATTAGGTCGTAGTCGCTGAGCATCAGCAATATACATATGATGTTCTGGATTGAAACGTACCCGCTCATCTCCATCAGTTTCTTCTTCAACGAAGTCTGGGTCGTCGAGTTCTGCTTGGGTTAGAGCTGGTTTTACGAGAGTGTCGTCAACAACGGTTTTTACTTGGTAAAATTCAAGGTCACCATTTTCGTCATTGAAACGTGAGCGAATAACTTGTCCACGTGCTCCGTGGTCTTTTTTGTAAGCTGCTGCAAGGGAGTGTTCAATTGCTTCAAGAATTTTTTCTCGAGGGATGTTTTTTTCTTCTTCAATTTGTTGCAAGGTAGCTTGTAATACTTTTAAGTCAAACATGTTGGTATGTGATTATTGGCTTGTTTATAGGTTTCACCTATAACGCCTGATTAAACGCTCGAAAGAAAAAGAAAATGTTAATACAACATTTTCTTTTTTTCGATAGTTCTATCCTACCTTACCTATAAGTTTTCGCAAGAAAGAGATTTTTTATTCTTCAAAAATTTTCTCGTCTTCAATGATGCTAAAAAAGGTTTTTAAATCCCGAGATGAGTTAACAAGATTTTCCACAACACCCTTTAATTGAGTCAAAACCGACATAGTTACGACCTGATCAGGCTCCTCTTGGCTTAAATTTTTCAATCCTCCGGTAATACTTGCGAGACTATTGAGGAACTCTGTATGTTTTCCGGCAATAATACTTGGAACAGGAAGGGTAGCTAGTTCCTGAGTAAGAGAGTCGTATTTGATAGCGGTACGCTCAAGACTTGTTCGATAGGCCTGATTACCATCTTGTAAGGCTTTCCCTAGTAATTCAATATCGCTTCCGTTAACAGGATATGTTTCTAGAAGCTTTGTTAGTTTATCACGGTATTCGTAGATATTTTCTTTGGTATCAGAAACCTTGGTAAGTGAGTCGCGGACATAGAGAGTCCCCCCAATAGTGAGGTTATTAATATATTCTGCGACATTATTTGAAATAATATCCTGAGTTTCTTCGTCAAATTCTCCTCCTGCCTGTTCAATAGCTAAAATTGCTGTTGCCAAACTTCGTCCTAATTTTTCTGATTCGGTTAAGTTAGAGGTAACTCCCTCAGCACCCATAGCACGTTCTTCTTGTAACTGTCGCATATTACGAACAAACATTCCGTCGCTCACTCCGTCATTATCAGTATCAGTCTTTAGAGGATCAAGTCCAAGGAGTTTCTCTTCCCAGTCAGGGACTCCGTCTTCATCAGTATCAAGAGTATCTGGATTATTTTTATCGTCAATAAATGATATTGAAAGATCATTACCAATAACACTTCCTGTTTTTTGGTAATTTTTAATTCCGGTATAAACAATTGCTCCAAGCAAAAGAGTTGCGAGGCTAATTACGACAATCTTTTTGAATAGTCGACTTCTAAAAAATTCTGATACTTTTGGTTGCATAGTACTAGTAGTATAGGCTTTTCTAACTTATTGAACAAGAATTATAATCCTTGCCGTGAGAAAAAAATCCAGTCATCTAATTTAATATCTTCGGCTCTAACGTTGGCTTGGTATCCGCGTTCAGCTAATAAATTTTCCCATACTTCGCGTTCGGTGGCTGAGGAAGCGATATTAGTAAGAAACTGCTTTCTTCGGTGAGCAAACGACTGCTTCACACATGTAAAGAAATTTTCTTCGTGCTGTAGATGGGTAAAATTATTGCGAGAGATTTCGTCAATGAACAAAACTGCTGAATCAACTTTTGGGGAAGGGGTAAAATAGCGACGTGAAACTTTAGTGAGGTACTTGGGAGTTCCATAAATTTTAATTGAAAGAGAGAGGATACTTTCCTTTGGATCTCGAGCAACGCGTTCAGCAACTTCGTGTTGGACCAGTACACAAGCTTTAGTTGGTTGATGTTCACCACTCAAAAAATATCGAAGAATTGCATTGGTAATATAATACGGGATATTAGCAATGAGCTTGTACTCCTGATTTCCAATAATATTTTTTAAGTCTTGCTCTAGAATATCCCCAGCGACAATTTCTAATTTTCCTTTTTTAATTTCTTCAGCAAAAATCTCCTGGAGGTGTTCAATCATCCGAGGATCAATTTCAAATGCAATTACTCGAGCCCCAGTGGCGAGGAGGGCTTTGGTTAAAACTCCCTTTCCAGGTCCTACTTCTATAATCAAATCACCTTCTTGTACCTGTGATGCTTGGATCATGGCGGTGACTACTCTTGGTGAGTTTAGGAAATTTTGCCCAAAAGATTTTTTTGCTCGGAGACTCATATCTCTATACTACCCTTCTTTTACTAAAAATCGAGGTACATCGTCGGAACATAGGTTTCACTATCTTCTTCGTCGTATTCCAAAAGCTCTTCAGGTAAGTCACGGATAAACTCTGATGCCTCGTTAATACGTTCTTCTCCGTAGATTGTTCGTATTCGAGCAAAAGATAAATGTAGCCGTTCTTTGGCACGAGTGAATGCTACATAGCACAAACGTCGTTCCTCTTCTGCTTCATACTTTGTCTGGTGTTGATCGCGAGTTGAAGGAAAGAGTCCTTGTTCAAGACCAACCACAAAAACATATTTAAACTCCAAACCTTTTGCCGCGTGAATAGTCATGAGTTTCACGGTTCCACCCTGTGACTCCTGCTGTGCATCCATACTGTCTTGATCTGAGAGTAGTGATACTTCCTCGAGGAATTTTTCTAGAGGTTCAGGTTCGTCATCATATTTAGTAGCATAAGTAACTAGCTCTTGAATGTTTGATAGTCGCTCACGTTCTTCTTCGGTTCCCTGACTCAAAACTTTTTCTAGTCCAGTTTTGTATAAAATAAATTTAATCGTTTCAGACGGTAGGTGTTCAAGAGCGTATTCAGAAATTGCTTCCATTACATCTTTAAATTCTTGATAGCTCACCTTTGCTTTTCCCGTTAGAAGTTCTGGTTGACCTGAAAAGATTTTTGCCACCGCCACCTTTCCTAACCCTCGCTTTGGCTCATTGATAACCCGCTTCATATCAGCGAGTGAAGACTCATTCAAAGCTAATCGCAGATAGGACAAGATATCTTTAATTTCTTTTCGCGCAAAAAACTTTACTCCTACCACATGGTAAGGAATCGTTTGGTACAAGAAAGCTTCTTCCAAAATTCGTGACTGAAAGTTCGTACGGAACAACACGGCAATATCCTGAGCTTTAGTTCCTTGATTAATGTAATCACGAACTTTTTGTGCCACCCACTGAGCTTCCTGATTTCCAGAAAATGCTTCGTAGAGCAAAACCTTTTTTCCTGTCGGATTATCAGTTACTAATTTTTTAGGAATACGTTCAGTATTGCGTGAAATTATTTCATGAGAAGCCTCAAGAATAATTCCAGTAGAACGGTAATTGGTTTCCAACAAGATAACCTGCGCTTCTGGAAAATCTTTTTCAAAATTAAGAATATTTTTTAGATCAGCTCCACGCCATGAGTAGATATTTTGATCTCCATCTCCAACCGCACATAAGTTTCTATGTTCTTTTACCAGTAACTTAACAATGTTGTATTGAATAGTGTTGGTATCCTGATACTCATCAACGTGAACATAGTGAAATCTTTGCTGGTAACTTTTCAATATTTCTGGATTATCAGCAAGAAGTTCATATGTCATTGATAGCAAATCAGCAAAATCCAATGCATGGGAATTTCGTTTTAATACTTCATAACGAGTCCAAATCTGCTTGGTGATATCTGACTGGGGACTACTAACCTGGTACTCAGATAATTTAATACCATCACCTTTTGCTTTACCAATACTGTGAGCAATTTTCCCTGGATCCCACATTTTTGGATCAATACTAAGGTCCTCCATTGCTTCCTTAACAATAGACTTACTATCGGCTGAATCGAGAATCGTGAAGTATTTGTTAATACCCAAGACATGAGAATGCTCTCGCAAAATCCTAACTCCCAGTGAGTGAAAGGTACTTACTAATGGATATGATTCTTGATGAACGAGTGCCTTGGTAATACGCTCCTGCATTTCTTTTGCTGCTTTATTAGTAAAAGTAATTGCAAGAATTGAAGAAGGATGTATTCCCAGAGTAACAAGATTTAAAATTCTATGAACGATTGTTTTTGTTTTTCCGGTTCCAGCTCCAGCTACAATAAGTAGCGGCCCATCTACATGAGTTGCTGCGAGATACTGTTCTCTATTTAGTCCTTCGAGGTGCTGCATACCTGCGAGTATACCATTACTATCTAAACTCTACGAAAATAAATTAATGATAAATTACATATAAATATTTTATCAAAGTCAATAGACGAGTTTAATCTTCTTGGGTATGATGAGTGGGTAGTAACTCTTGTCAGCAAGAGTACATAACGTGAACCAAAACGAGCAATCGAGGCGGTTACACGAAAGGCTTATCGAACCAAGCACACAAAACCCAAGTGACTCGTCACCCCTAATACGCCGAATTATCTCCAAGCCAAAAGTACAACTTGGGGCTTTATTGCTAGTTACTTCACTAGGAATCATCAGTAGCGTAACTCCACCCTCTCTTGCATATGAGGATCCTCATGACCACGACTCATTTGCTCCAAAAAGTTCACAGAATATGAACATTTTGGCTTCAACCTTTAGTACTGAAGTACCAAAAGCTATTGGAGGTCCGGATGCACCAATTATTGAAGACGGAATCCTTCATCCCTATATTGGAATGTCATCATCAGCAACAGCTACGGTAAGGCAAGACAAAGATGGACTTAGCTACTATACCGTTCAAGAAGGTGATACTCTTTCTGAAATTGCTGACCTATTTATGGTTACTGAAAACACCATTCTCTGGGAAAACAACATTAGTAAGACCATTACCGTCGGTCAAGAACTAAGAATTCTTCCAGTTTCTGGAATTCGCCATAAGGTTCAGAAGGGAGATACCATCAGCAGTATTGCTAGCCTTTATCAGGTTGAATCTGAAGATGTTAGCGTCTTTAACGGATTACGTGATGGAACACTCGTTGTTGGTAATACTATCGTAATTCCTAACGGAGTGAAACCTGTAGAAAAGGTAGAAGAGAAGAAAGAAGAAAAGAAATCTAGTGGATCAAAGAAAAATTCTTCTGGAAAATCTGGTTCAAGTTCAGGAGTTTCAAGTGGATACTATACTCGCCCTACTTCTGGACCAGTTACTTCTAACTTTGGACCTCGAAATGGAAGTTACCATTATGGAATTGACTATGGTGCACCAATTGGAACTCCAGTTTCTGCTGCAGCTTCTGGAAAAGTAATAAAGACGAGTTGCGGTAGCGGTTACGGAATCTGTTTGGTAATCCAACACGATAACGGTACTCAAACTCTGTATGCTCACCTAAACAAAATAAATGTTTCTAACGGTGAAAAAGTTTCTAAGGGAGAAAACATTGCTGAATTAGGAAATACTGGACGATCATCAGGTCCCCACCTCCACTTTGAAATTATTAGTTCAAATGGACAAAAACTAAACCCAGCAAAATACGTAAAATAAAAAGAGAGGTGTTATGCCTCTCTTTTTATTTAGCTAAATTATTATTACTTAGGTTACAAATCTTGCTTGCGATACTGAACCGCTTCAAGAATATGAGGTTCTAAAATATGTTCTGATAGCTCTAGGTCTGCGATAGTTCTGGCTACACCTAACAATTTATAGTATGAACGCGGCGATAGATTCAATCTATCTGCGATTTCTATGAATATTTTTTTCAGTCTTGGGTCATGAATTGAATCACCAAATTCACCGGTGCCAATAGGTAATTCCCTATTTTTTCTAAATTCTCGAGCTTTAATATTTTTTTCGAGAAATATTTCAGAAGCAACCCTGTTGCCCTTGTGTTTTTCATTTACGTTAGCTTGTAAATCTTGGTAGTTAATATTATTAACATGAATCCATATATCTATCCTATCTGCAATAGGTCCAGAGATTTTCTTTCGGTACTGTTGTATCTGGTGTGGGGTACAAGAACAATTTTTCACACTTGATCCATAGTAACCACAAGGGCACGGGTTCATGGTTGCTACAAGAATAAACCGAGAAGGGAAACTAATAGAACCTTCTGCGCGTGAAATATTAATGAATCCGTCTTCAAGAGGTTGCCGTAGGCTCTCTATAACTCTCCTATCAAATTCAGGGAACTCATCAAGGAATAGTATTCCATGATGTGCCAAACTAATTTCGCCTGGTCGTAATTTTATTCCTCCACCAACAATTGCCGAGTAGCTCGCAGAATGATGAGGGTTTCGCAGAGGAGGGTTAATAATAAGCGAATCTTTTTTAATACCTACAACACTATGAATACTATTAACCTCAATGATTTCTTGATACTCAAGATTAGGAAGAATACTTGGTAATGATTTTGCCAACATAGTTTTTCCAGTACCAGGTGGTCCATACAAACAGATATGGTGTTTTCCAGTAGCCGCTATAAGCAAACCTCTTTTTGCAAAATCATGACCTTTGATTCTACTGATATCATTTTTTCTACTAGTTTCATTTGATTCAGGTGTTGGAAAATTTAATGCTAAATCTTTATAGGTAGCAATCTTTGGTTTAATAACTTTTATATTCTTAAAATGCTCAGCAAGCTCCAAAAGGTTTTTTACAGGATAAATGCGTATATCATGTACTAGTAATGCCTCACTAATATTTTTCTCTGGAATATAAATATCAGTATACCCATTTTCTTTTGCAAAAATTAACATTGGCAAAATTCCAGTTACAGCAAGGAGTTTACCATCTAGAGATAGTTCACCAATAAACAACTTGCCCTCAGGTACAATTTTTAATTCTCCTAATGCAGATAAATATGCCATTGCAATTGCTAAATCGTAGAAAGCGCCAGACTTTTTTAATTCGGCAGGCGAAAGGCTTATTGTTATTTTTTCGTGCCTAGATTTTATAGCTTGAAATGAACTATTCTTAATTGCTGAACTTACTCTGTCTCGTGCTTCGTCAACAGATTTTGAAGCCATGCCAACAATATTAAATTGATACATTCCCTTGGTTATATCAACCTCTACTTTTACTATTTGCCCAATAGTAAAAAATGGTTGAGCACAAAATACGTAAGAAAATGACATTACTAACTTTTATCATTAAAAGATAAAGAAAAATAAAAATCCAGATAAATCTGGATTTTTATAGTGCGTTTGTAATTAAGCGTGTTCAACACAAGTAGTTGCAGAAGGGTACGCATCTAAACGAGCGCTTGGGATTTTCTTTGAACATGTTGAACAAACTCCGTAGGTACCTTGCTGGATTGAATCCAGTGCGTGGGAAATTTGCCGATGACGCTCATCAAGAACACGAAGAATAGCTAACTTTTCTTCGTAATCTTCTGTAATATCTGCGTTATCAATAGGATCTGCCATTGCTCCATCGGTTTCCTCAGGAACAACAATCCAATCTCCATTTTCTGAGACTCTTGTTCCTAATAGAGAAAGTTCTCGTTCAAGATCTTCCTTCATAGTAAGAAGCTTTTTTTCGTAGTTTCTATTACTCATGGCGATAGTTTAAATGAATAAGCAGAAGTTGCAAGCAAAAAAGCACTTAAAAGTGCCCTTTTGTTTTAATCATTTTACTCATTAAAAATGTTATTTAATGCACGTCGTCGAATGATTTCGGTAATTACTGACTCATGGGTGGTAATAAGAATAGTCTCTTCATCCAAGAAAGTATACATAAGAATTACGTCACCTTCCTGTAGACCCTGAGCTTCTGCATTATTTACAGCGAAGTCTACAGCTCCTGGCCCTGCCTTGCCCAAGAATTTTCCAGTTCCTTGTAGAGCTCCATTAGTACTAATTTCAAATCCTGATCCCAGATAATTATTCTCGGTAATATGTCCATTAAGGTGGTCCATAGTCTCCTGAGAAATTTTACAATCTGTTGGATCAGCAATTTCTAAATTATTATCTACTTGATAGCTTTGAAGAGCTGAACAGACTTCTCCATCAAATACTCCGTCAAGACTTGATATATTGTATCCATTTACGTACAAGATAACCTGTAGCATTTGAACCTCTTTACTAAAGCTACCTAGTTGAGATGGTTCTGCAAAGAAATCATCAATACTTGCGGTGGTACCTTCCCCATAAAGACCTTCAGCTGATTGAACGATTCCAGCAAGTAACTGCAAGGTTGCAGAGCTTAGGTATGTTTGGTCAATACTGAGAGCTACCGGAAGTCCGTTTGCGGCTTGTAGAGCAGAAATAGCTTGTTGTGTTACCAAATCTAACTCACCCGTTGCTGACAGAGGATCTAGTAAACCTAACTGAACTAATGCTAATTGAACAGCATCAATACCTGAGCCACTTGATAGTGGGTCACCTGGGTAAATATCTATCCCTTGTGGTAACTGATTTCCAATAGTTATCCAAGTAATATTATTTTTAAGTCCAAATGCTCGTTTAATGAAATCAATAACTTCTCTAATTTTTTGAACCGCTTGAGTTCCTTCAGCATTAGGAATGTATCGTTTAATACCATCAAGAACTATTTCGACTCGTCGAGTTACTGCTGCTACTTTGTAAAGAATATCAATTCTATTATCTTCAAAAATACAATTAGGGTTTGAGCTTTCTGCACAATCTTGTGGTAGCTGAATATTGAGAAGATCCTGCGTAGAAACCTGCCACATAATATCAGCAGTTTCATTCAAGGTTGTTCTGAATGATTGCATATCTGCTCGGAAGCTTTCGGTTGTTCCAACGATATCTCCCAAAAATCCTCCTACCGCGCCAAGGACTCCGACAACATTAGCGGCTTGTCGCAGCATAACACTTGCCTGAGCTGCTTTTTCACGAATGTTGTAATTACTACTTTCAAACTGTTCGTAGACTCCATTTGCTGGGGTAGGTTCAAAACAGAATGCAACTCTATCGCCTCCGACGTTTGCTCCTACTTGAACCAATTGCTTATTTTCTCCAACTCCTGGAACTACTTTTCCTCCATCAGTAACACACAAACGTTGGTACCGAGTAGTAGGGGTAATACAGGTAAGCCCTGCACTACTTTGCAAAAGTTGATTGACTGATTGATTTTGAGTGCGCTGATCACTTGCATAGAAGTCACCTAGCGTTTGAACTCGATTATCAACAGGAACGTAACGTCCATTTTCATCAAAACAAAGGTTCATGTTGTTGATGTTTTTTAGTGTTAACAGTTCGGTAAACTGTATACAAGATTTTTTCTCTGTTGAATTTATATCAACAACATCATCAGTAGTTTTACAGCTTACCCCTGGTCGCCCTTCGTATGAACTTGGGACTTCTTGCCCCGCTTGCGTACAGGCAATTCGTCGACACTGATAAGGAATGAAACACAAATCAGTAGTATCAGGAGGGGTCGTAGTGGTTGCTGCTGCTCCTGTTGAGTTTGCTGGTGTTTCTGGAGTTGGGGGTAGTCGATTTCCAGTCAGTGGGTCAAAACAAATTGGCTTTGTATAGTAACTGCTAAGCTGTGTTGTAGATTCCAAGTTAACTGAAGTACCTCCGGTAAGAACCTTTCGACAAATATAATCATTAGGATTTCCAGTGATTTCTGAAGGAGTATATGTTTTCCCTGGATTATTAGGGTCGATAAGATCTTGGTAACAGTAGGTTGTTGCTGAACTTGTTGAAGTTCCAGGTAATGCTTGACCTGTCTGAAGGTTAATACACTTTCGTGTTGCCTTATAACAAACGGTCTGCTCGAGTTCTGAATTACCACTTCCCAAGGTGTTATCAATAAATACTCCGCCTACTCCTGTGTTAGTGCCTTGAGCAAAAGCAAAAGATGTCATGAATGGCTTAGTAAGAAATGCAATAAGGGCTTCTTTTAAGCTTGCTTGTTTATTTGATGTTTCACCAAAAGGTGATGGGTTTGTAGGAGTTTCACCAAAAGGTGATGGGCTTGTCGGTGTTAGCTCTTCACCTGTTGCGGTAGTTCCCCCTTGAATAGCATTAACGTCTGTTTCAGGCGTATCGGGAGTTTCTGCTGTTTCATCACCTCCGGTAATACCCAAGAAATTAAGAAGTCCTCTGTCCTTTGACCGCGGAACGTAACGAGCGACACGAACGTTTTTATTTTTAATTAAGTTATCAGAGAACCCGTCTTCCAAAAGCGAACGGTCTGTTGCTTCTTTTGGTAGGTCAAAGTAGGTTGCCATATCATCAATCATATTTGGCTCCCATTGCTTCATTCCTTCAAACGCACGGTCGTAAGAAACCGCCTTAAGAATCATGAATGGATAGTTTTTATCAGTAGTATAAATTCCATGCATGAAATCATGTTGAATATTGTCATACAGCAAGGTAGGAATTTGAGCGTCTGTTGAAGTAAATACATCCTTAACTCCAATTCTTCTTAACATTCTGTTTTCGTCCTCTTTTACATAGTAAACTTGTGAAAGAGTATCTCTATCTTGTTTACGTTCAATTAATTTACGAATGGCAGACTTTGTTTGAAATACTTCAAGCCCAGTAGTGTTAATACCCAGATCTTGATCAGAATAAACAAGTGATTTCACTCGCTCATCCGTAATATATGTTACTTCGTCATCACCTCGAGAGAACAAGAAGAACCAAGCAGCAACAGAAGCGAGAATAAGAATAATTGCTCCAATAATATAAGGTAGGTTCTTTTTTGAAGTAGGAGATAAAATTGATTTTTCTTTTTCTTCAAACTCTGCCTTTCGAAGGAGTTCAGACATAATTGCTGGTTCATTTGAACCCATAGCAGAATTTAGGTCAGTATAGTAAGTACTTCCAATACCTAATTTAGTATTATTCTCTGCGGCTAATTGCTCTTCACTTTGAATAAGATCAGCCTGAATTGATGATTCGAGCGCAGAAATTGATTCTTGCTCCACAACTGGCGCAGGAATAAATTCAGGAGTAGCAGAAGTTGGGTTTGAAGTAAGTTTTGTAACGTTTTCACGTACCTGAAAACCTTCATCTAGGTTGGGTGCTACTAACTCATTAAAAGTTGGGGGTATTTCTTGTTCTTGAACTGGAGTTATTTCTTGTTCTAGAGCCTGGGAAACCTCTTGGTCAAAAACAGGAATAGGGTCAGGAACAGTCTCTTGATTAAATCCAAGATCAGAAGCTATTTCCTGATCAAAATTATTTTCTAAAATTTCGTCTGGTCCGAAACCTACCTCTTTTGCTAAATCAGACAGCGGGTCAGTAACCACTTGTTGGTCATAAGACACAGCCTGTGCCTCACCATTTATTTCTGCTTTTATTTGTTCCTCAAGGTCTTGAATCAAAGAATCAGAATTAACCTCGTTAGAAAGGTTTGCCTTACGATCCCCAAAACTCTGTGCCATTTTTGACAAATCATCGCCAGACACTGTTTCAAACGTTGATACTTCAGCAGGAAGATCAAGGGGTACTTCAGATATTTCTGGCATTTCTGGTTCATCTAAAGAAATATCAGATAAAGTATCCAAAGAATTATCACTAGGCAGAGAATCAATTATTTCTTGTGGAGAAAATTCATCAGAAGCTGCATTGTCTAAATCAAGCTGTGCAAGCTCATCAATACTAATTTCTTGGTCACGAAGTTCATCGTTAAGATTAGTATCAGCAGCAGCTGTTTGATTTTTAGTATCTTGAGTATCCATAATCTATATTGTATCGTGTACCGTCTCTACTAACAAGAAAATCGGTAAAAAGAACTAAACAAAAAGCCAAGATTACCTTGGCTTTTTGTTTTAATTTTGAACTATTTTTTAAGTCCAAGTTTTTTAATTAAATCTTGATACATTTCAAAATTTTGATTTTTGAAATTTCGAAGCATTTTTCGACGAGTATCAACCATTTTGATAAGTCCACGACGGCTGTGCACGTCTTTTTTGTGGATCTGAAGGTGCTCGGTAAGCTCAGTAATACGTTCTGAAAGTAGAGCGATTTGAACTGCGGGAGAACCAGTATCAGTACCATGGGTCTTTACTCCATCAATCACGCTTTGTTTATGTTGGCTGCTTAGCATATGTCAAAAAGATACCACAACTTATACAATTTGCAATATTAATTTACAAAACCTGTCATTTTTCAAAAAATAGCTATGCTTGCAACTTACCCTTTCACTGTTATAGTTTTACCATGAAAATAAATGTAACCGAATTAGAAAATTCAGAAGTTCGCATTGATGCGGTACTTGAAGCTGAAATTCTAGAAAAACATCGAGATGAAGTAACCAAGGAATTAGTAGGGGAACTTGAAATTGATGGCTTCCGTAAGGGAAAAGTTCCTCACGACCAAGCAATGAAATACATTCATCCAATGAAGGTATATGAGGAAATGGCACACCATGCTATTTGGGATGCATATCCAGCAATTTTAAAAGAAACCAATATTCAAGCTATTGGAAACCCTTCAATCGCGATTACCAAGATTGCTGATGGTGCTGATTTGGAATTTTCAATTACAACCGCGGTAATACCTGTTATTGATCTAGGTGATTATAAAAAAATTGCGAAGGAAGTTCAGAAAGAAGACGAAGATACAATAGTAGAACAAAAAGAGCTTGATGAAGTTATTCTAAATCTTCGAAAAATGAGAGCTCAAGGGGAGTTTTCAAAAAACGAAAAAGAAAATGAAGTTGTTGGTGCAGATAATGTTAATCCTGATTCTCTAGGTGTTAGCGAAAGCGAAACTCCTTCATGGAATGATATAAAAGAAGAAGACTTACCTGAAATTGACGACGCTTGGATTTCTACCATTGGCCCTTTCAAAACTGTTGAAGAATTCATGGACAAAATGAAATCTAATTTAGAAGAAGAAAAGAAAGCAAAATCAATTGATAAACGTAGAATTGCTCTTATTGATGGAATTCTCGATACTTCAAAAATTGATGTTCCAAAACTTCTTGTTGATTACGAAACAGATAAGATGATGCATGAATTTGAACACAGCATTTCAATGACAGGAATGAAGTTCGAAGACTATCTGGCTTCTATTGATAAAACCCGAGAGGATTATAAAGAAGCTTGGAATGAACAAGCAAAGAAACGAGCACAAACAGAACTTATGTTGACTCAAATTGCTAAACTTGAAAACCTCCAACCAGAAGAATCTAAGGTTGAAGAAGAAGTAAAGAAAATTATGGATCAGTACCAAGCTAATCCACATATCGATGAAAATGCTGTTCGAGCATATGTTACCAATATTCTCAGTCACCAAGGAGTATTTGAGTATCTTGAAACATTAAAATAAAACAGGGCTATGCCTTGTTTTTGTTTTTGCTATTTGTTTTATTAATTTATATGTCACGGTATACTGCTCTACATATGACAGAATTTGAATTAATCGAAAACGAAAAGGAAATGGTAAAAAAAGATAAAAAGAAAAAACGTGGGTACCATCGAATTGATTTTCACATGGGTGACGAAATGAGACAGGTATTTATTGGTCATCACACAATATTCTCAGTTCTCGGATTTACGGTAGGTGGAATGCTCATCGGTGGAGTACTCGAGAGAATTTTTATCGAAAATTTAGGCCATGGAATAACAATTTTCATTGGACTTATTCTTCTCTTTGTCAGTGGATTTATTTTAAAAATCTTTAACGAGTAAAAATAACTTCTATTTTATCAACTTGCACTCTCGTAGAGAGCTCACTATACTTCTTATATGCTTATACCAACTGTAATTGAAAAAGTTCCTGGAGGGGAACGCGCGTACGACATTTATTCACGATTACTCAAGGAACGGATAATATTTATTGGAGGAGCGATTAGTTCAGACCTTGCCAATAGTGTTATTGCTCAACTACTTCACCTTGAACAAGAAGATTCAAAAAAAGAAATTACTATATACGTAAACTCACCTGGCGGATCGGTTGATGCAGGAATGGCAATCATCGATACTATGAATTTCATCAAACCTGATGTTTCAACCGTATGTGTTGGAATGGCAGCCTCAATGGGAGCAATGATTCTTTCTGCAGGAGAAAAAGGGAAACGGTATACCCTACCTAATAGCCGAATTATGATTCATCAGCCAATGACCGGTGTTGAAGGTCAGGCCTCTGATATCCTTATCACTGCCGAAGAAATAATAAAAATTAAAAACAAACTTATCGAAATGTTAGTAAAATCAACAAAACAGAAAAAAGATAAGATTGAAAAAGACATGGATAGAGATTTCTGGATGGGGGCAGACGAAGCGAAAGCTTACGGAATCATCGATGGAATAATTACAAAGCGTAAGTAATTTTAAAAAGAAGACATAACTTGTCTTTTTTTTATTACTAGTTTTTAGACTTAATATTTATTTAAAATACGTATAACTAATAATGTCAATTAGCAATATATGAAATAACGTTGTACCATAATGTATGAAAGCTAGACAGGAACAAAGATTTATCTCTGTTCTCATGGTTTCAGCTTATTAGTCGACTACTAAGTAGAATAAACATGAAGAAACAAGACTTAATTAACATGGTTGCTGAAATGACTGGAGGAACCAAAACTCAAGCAGACGCAATCGTAAACGGAATTTTTGATACCATCGCAGCTGAAATGGCTAAGGGTGGATCAGTAGACGTTGCAGGATTTGGAAAGTTTGAAGGAAAGACTCGTCCAGAACGAAACGCTCGAAACCCACGAACTGGGGAAACTGTTGTTGTAGCAGCACAACGAGTTCCAAAGTTCCGCGCAGGAAAGAAACTAAAAGACACTGTTAAATAGTTTCATATTAAAAAACCACTTCAAACGAAGTGGTTTTTTAATTAACTTTATCAAGCTCGTTTTTTAAAATCCCCCAAAGATACTTCTGTGAGCTAATGGTTAAATACTCCATGACTTCATCTATAGAAACCCACTCTGGGATATGCTTGTCTAATTCATCTTGTGCTACTTCTTCTTTTTCATGATTAGCAAGTTCAAAAAACAATCCGACGGTATTTGCAATTCTATTTTCATTTTTGTGTTTTGCGTAGCATTGTGAACGAGTTTTTCCTATTTCAGAAACAAAATTAATATTTAGATATCCAGTTTCCTCACGCACCTCCTTCTTGGCAGCTTCTATTAGCGAATCACCTTCTATCCCGCCCATAATTACAGACCTCCATCCAAAGTCTTTCCAACCCAGACAAAGCAGTTTTTGCTCAGCCCTATCAAGCACAAAGACCTCAACATTTTCTCGCTCTACGATAGGGAACCCTTCGCGCATCTTATTTTCCTCGTCTTCAAAATAAGGAATAGTTTCATTATTCATAATAGTATTATATCAAAAAACTCCCACAAAAGGAGTTTTTAATGCTGTGCGGGTGGAGAGAATCGAACTCTCGTCCTCTGCTTGGAAGGCAGATATTCTACCACTAAACTACACCCGCATGTGGTACGATGTACATATTATCACAGAGTGTTATTTGTGCAATACATTACAGGGCACCTTATTAAGTAAGATGTTTGGAATACGCACCTGAGACATTTGCTGAATAGTGTTTTAGCAAAACAAAAGAACCACCGAAGTGGTTCTTTTGCCGGATGCTCATGGCTATAAAAATTACCTAAATAACTCGTTGCCACTCACTCTATTAATATACACGAATAGTTTTTTTTGTCAAGTAAATTAAGATCTACTAATTCTGAGATGAGACAGTAATAAACTGAGCTAGCTCATTTATTTCAAAAACTTGTTGAAGTAATTTAAAAGTATGATAGGATTCTACTCATCGGGGTGTAGTGTAACGGCTAACATGCTTGTTTTGGGTACAAGTGACTCCGGGTTCGAATCCCGGCTCCCCGACAATGATAGATAATAAAAACTACTGGTTAAAGATCAGTAGTTTTTATTTTAATTTTTTCCTTTAAATACTGCTTGAACAGAATAAGAAGTCAGAGGTTTAATTTAGGTTTTAAATTTGAATATAAGACAACAGTTAAATTTTTAGAAATATATTAAAACATATTTATCTCAGAGCAATAAACATCAGATAGTTCCCAATTGTAAATAAAAATGTTTCACGGTTTCACGATTTTATAAATTAAAGTATAGAATCATTTTGTTTCACATGAAACAGACTAAATATTTTCGAATAAAACTATTCTACCTTTTCTCAATACTAGATCTAAACGGACAACAATAATTTTAAACTCGAATGTTTCACATGAAACTTTATTATTTGATAAATAAGAAATAGCAGTCCGTTTAATCTTTTCAAACTTACTTTTAGTTAAATTCTCAGATGCTGAGTAATTTTTTGTTTCATGTGAAACAAAAAGAAGTGAGTATGATTTAACCTCGATGAAGTAAATTATGTTTCCCTTTTTTACAATTATATCAATTTCACCTACCTTCTGCGTATAGTTTCTCTCTAAAATCTTATATTTATTCGCAACTAAATACCTAGTGGCGATTTCTTCGCCAATTTCCCCTTTTTTTTGCCTTTTTGATGTGAACTGTTTCATGTGAAACTTATATAGCATAAGGATTAAATCAAAATAAACCAGAAATAAATAATTATTAAAGACAAAGTAAAAAGGACATAAAATATGTCCTTTATACCCACAATCCACGGAGTTATCCACAGTTGTCTTTTATATTTGTCCACCTGCCAGGACTCGAACCTGGAATAACGGTTCCGAAGACCGGTGTGATATCCATTTCACTACGGGTGGGAACAAATTCTATTATAGTTGTATAAAACAAAAAGGCAAGCTATAAATTCTATAACTTACCTTTTTATATCAAGTGAATCTAGATTATATCCTAGGCTAAATACCTGGTAATATCTGATTTTGTAAATCCAATTTTCTTACCCGGGTTAAATATTCTATTAGGGTCAAAGATATCTTTAATTTGTTTGAATATCTCAATCATTTTTTCCCCATACATTTCAGGTAAATATGGAGTTCGCATAATCCCATCATTGTGTTCTGCAGTTAGGCTACCTTCGAACTTTAGAGTTAGTTGATATACCTGATCCGCTATTTCAACAATTTTCTCTCTGTTTTCAGGTAAATTCATGTCAGCTAGGGGGATTATATGAAAATTACCGTCTCCTAGGTGTCCTGCAATTGTATAGACAAAGTTATCCTTGTATTTATCTAGTATGCTAATTATTGCTGGTATGAAATCAGCCAGGTACTCAGGACGGACGATAATGTCATCAATCATAGGTACGGTTCTAGTTCCAATACCAGAATTTCTTGAGTTCTTCGAATGTTCTGTAAGCAACTTAAAACTATCATGTCTAAAATCCCAATATTTTTCAGATTGCCTCTCGTTTACAAGGAAGACACGGCAATCTGAAAGGTTTTCCTTTATTTTTTCTAGTACCCGTGATGTTTCACGATGTAATTGAACCAGGTCATTTCCTGTAAATTCAGCTAGCACAATGAATTTTGGTATTCCACCGGTTAAGGCCATGAAGAATTCAGGAATAAAGCGAAGGGTATAAGTTATTGCCTTGAATAAACCCTTATCCTTTAAAAAATCTTTGAAGAACTTAACGCCAAGCTTAAAAGTATTATCATCATAGACCTCTATTGTCTCAATGTCATATTTTTGAAGTTCAAGAACTACTTTTGGTAAATCCTGCAAACTATTTGCAAAAATTACTATCATTTCATGTTTCTCGTTATGTTTCACGAGCTTGTAGGTTATTTCAGATATTATTCCGGTTGTCCCTTGTGCCCCTACAAATAACTTTGTGAGGTCAAAAAAACCCTTACCAGATTCAAATTCTTGGAAAGTATCCACATTTATAATATCCCACAGTAGATATCCTGCTGAATTTTTAGAAGTTTTAGGCTTCTTGCTTTTAATAAAATCCCAATTTTCCTTAGCAAGATTATAAACTTCCTTTGAAATAGTTGATAGGAGATTATTCTCAGACCAGAGTTCATTAAGCTCGGCGTATGATAACTTACTAATTATATATTCTTTTCCATCAGATAGGATAACTTTAAGTGACTCAACAAAATCTTTGTTTTGGCCATATTTAAATGTTTTTTCTCCAGCTCCGTTGTTTGCAACCATACCTCCAACAGCACATATTTTTCTGGAAGCTGGAAAAGTAGGCATAATTAAGTTATTCTTTAGCGTTTCTTCTTCAAAAGCAAGGTATTTTGTGCCAGGTTCGACGCTAATTTTTCCTGATATTTGATAAGGAAAACCCTCTCTATGTTCTTGTGAACCAAAATCTCCTATCGCTGCAAGTGAAATTTTGTTCATGTATCTTGTGACGTCAACAATAATAGAGGTGTTTAGTGGTCCTCCTGTCATATCAGTACCTGCAGCACGGGCAGTAAGACTAATTTTTTCAGTATTCTTTGAATTATGGTCATTTACAAAACTAACAAGTTTTTCAATATCTTGTGTAGATTTAGGAAAAACAACCATTTGAGGCTTTATTTTAAAAAGCGACCAATCAATTGCATGTGATTCAAGATCTGCGTCGAGGATTGATATATCACCTTCAATAAGCAAACCTAATTCTTGCTGAATTTTTTCGTATGTCATTATATATAGTATAACAAATATTTACCTTATATATGTATGTACAAAAAAAATGTCCCAAGTAAACTAATACCTATGAACGAGCGTGTTCCTGAAAATGTAATCTTTGTAATAAATACCTTAAAGTCAGCTGGCTATGAAGCTTATTTAGTTGGAGGTTGTGTTCGGGATATGATGCTTCACAAGGAGCCAAAAGACTGGGATGTGACTACGAATGCGCACCCTGAAAAAATTATTGAGGTTTTTGAAGAAACTGATCGCAGGGTTGTATATGAAAATAATTTTGGAACCGTAGCAATAATTAATAAAAATCTTCCCTTTGAAGATGACTCTTACAGTATTGAAGTAACACCTTATCGAACCGAAGTTGGGTACTCTGATTTTCGCAGACCTGATTCTGTTGAATTTGCTCTACATATTAATGATGATTTATCACGTCGTGATTTTACCGTTAATGCACTTGCTTTTGATACTAGTACTGGAATCTTTGTAGATAACTTTAGCGGATTGTCAGATTTGGAAAATAAAATCTTAAGGACAGTTGGTGAACCTGATGAGCGTTTTCAAGAAGATGCTTTACGTATCATGCGAGCTATACGTTTTGCGGCTCAACTTGGATACACCATTGAAGAAAATACTTTTGCTGCGCTAAGAAAAAATGCGCACTTATTAAAACACGTTTCACAAGAAAGAATTAGAGATGAGTTTTTAAAAATCATTGATGCTCAGTTTGCTTTTGATGCAATAGTTAGCATGGAGAAGTTAGGAATACTTGAAATTATTATTCCTGAATTTAATGAAGGTATTGGTTGTGAACAAGGGGGAGCACACAGTTTTGATGTTTGGACTCATCTTTTAAAAACATTCGAGCACGCTAACTTAAAGAATTTTCCCTTACATGTAAAAATTGCAGCACTCTTTCACGATATAGGAAAACCAAAAACCCGTAGAAAGTCTGAAGTTGTAGGAAAGAAAGAATGGACGTTCTACGGACACGAGGTTGTTGGGGCAAAAATGACTAAGGAAATAATGCAGAGACTAAAATTTCCTAAAGTGCTCAGTGAAAAAGTAGAGAAACTTGTTCGTTATCATATGTTCTTTTCTGACCCTGAGAACATTACCTTATCCGCAGCTCGCCGTATGGTTGCAAATGTTGGTAAGGAGCTTATTTGGGATCTGATGGATTTACGAGCTTGTGATCGTATTGGAACCGGGCGACCAAAAGATAAACCATATCGATTGCGAAAATACCACGCAATGCTCGAGGAAGTTTTGCGTGACCCAGTCAGTGTTGGAATGCTCAAAATAAATGGAGACATTATGATCAAAGAGATGAATATGAAACCAAGTCCACGAATAGGATGGATACTTCATGCACTTTTAGAAGAAGTACTTGATGACCCTATCAAAAATAATTTTGAATATTTGAAAAAGAGAACTGTTGAATTAAACACTCTCGAAAATGAGGAATTAAAAATTACGGGTGAAGCAGGGAAATCAAAAAAAGAAGAAGTCGATTTTCAAGAGGTAAAAGCATTACATAAAAAACACCACGTTGATTAGCGGTGTTTTTTATTTATAAATGTCAAAAAAGTTTTTATAGGATTTAAAAAGACATTTCAATTCCTATAGGACAATGATCTGAACCAATTGCCTGGTCATATATTTTTGCGTCTTTCAAAATATTTTTAAGAGACATTGAAATTAAAAAGTAATCAATTCTCCAGCCAACATTTCGTTCTCGTGCCATTCCTCGGTATGACCACCATGAGTACTGGACTTTCTCTGGGTACAAGGAGCGAAAGCTATCAATAAAACCACTCTTCAGATAATTAGAAAAAGACTCACGTTCTTTGTCTGTGAAACCAGCACTCCCTGGTTTTTTTTCTGTAGTTTTATTGGTGTCAGGTCGTGCTAGGTCTACCTCTTGATGGGCAACATTTAAATCACCACAAACGATAACAGGTTTTTTCTTTTCGAGTTCTTTGAGATGCGCTAGAAAAGCTGGGTCCCATGAATGATACCGAGTATCTAGTCGAGCTAAATCATCTTTACTATTAGGAGTGTAAACATTAACCAGGTAATAATCTTCAAACTCTGCGCAAATCACCCGGCCTTCATTATCAAGCTCATGTCCTATACCGTAGCTAACAGACAAGGGTTCTGTCTTTGAAAAAATTGCTGTCCCAGAGTAGCCCTTTTTTTCTGCACTGTTCCAGTATTCATATGAGTACTGAGAAAAAGTTTTCGTATGAGAAAACGTTTCACTCGTTTCTGTATTTGATTCTTTAAATGTAGTGAAACTTTCTGCTGTTTCACGGTCAATTTTTGTTTCTTGTAAACAAAGGACATCAGGATTTTCTTTCGCAAGAAAATCTAAAACTCCTTCTTTATCTTTCCACGCACGAACTCCATTAACATTCCATGAGATATATTTCATATAGGACAGTATACGGTTACCTATGAGTATTTGACAAGTTATTATACTGTTATATATTATTACCAAGTAAAAATTTAAAAAATAAATAACATGGGAAAAGAAAACCAAAAAAAAGAATTTGTTCGCTATTCAGACAATGAACTTGCTGAATTTAAGGAACTAATTTTAGAAAAGATTAGTAACGCTGAAAGAGATTTAGGCTTTGTCAAAAGTACCTACATGAACAATCAGAATAACGGCACCGATGATACCTCACCTACATTCAAAGCTTTTGAAGAAGGAAGTGAAATGATAAGCAGGGAAGCAAATTCCGTGCTTGCAAATCGTCAAGAAAAATTCATCAGGGACTTAAAAAACGCTCTTATTCGAATAGAAAACAAGACGTACGGAGTATGTATTGTTACTGGTAAAAAAATACCAAAAGAAAGATTGGTTCTAGTTCCACATGCAACAAAATCTATGGAAGCTAAAAACTCTATGGCTAAAGTCTAATTAAATAAAACAACTACCCTCTAAAGGTGGTTGTTTTTTTAAATATACTTACCAATAAAACAAGTTCATCGAGTGGGTCAGTCGGTGGCTTAACTTTTATATGAAACTGTTTCACAGGTTTCAGAAAGCTGTAGGTATCAATTATCTCCTGGTCAGTATAGAAGTAGTAATCAATTCCATATTTTTGATAGTATCCTTTGTTCTCGCTTTTTGGTGAAAAATCTAAGTACCTTGATGTTTCACGCGAGAATGAAACATTCAGGTAGTATCCATTTTTTTTGAGCTTATTATTAATTTGATCAGAGACAGTGTGTAAGTTTTCTTGATCAAAATATGTCGTACACAAAATATCAGTAATTAACTCAAAACTATAATTATGGAAAGGAATGTGTTTTACGTCTGCCCTTATTACTTTTGCTGAATTTTGTAATTTTAAATTAATTAAATTCTGGTTAGCAAATTCAACCATAGAATCTATAACTTCAGTCCCTATAACCTTATACCCATGCTCTGATAATTTCTGCAACCAAAAACCTCTTCCTGAACCTAAATCCAAAACGAATGAATTTTTTCTAATAATAGGTAAATTTTTTAAAAGCTCATCATGTATATCAAAATGACTCCAAACATCACCTCCTGTTTGGTAGCTAAATTGAAAAGACTCGTATAAAGTTTTTTGATTATCTAAGTTCATTTTAGAGATTAAATAAGACATTATTATCAATAAATTATATTTACCTGTAAAAGACAGGTATATAGGACAATCCTAAAATATTAAATAATGTCTTTAATATTTTCTTAATATAAATTTAATATTTTGATATTTAAAGAGGTTTCACAGTAAACACAAACTAGTCTTTGTTATGAAACCTTTCATGTATTTCACGTAACTGCTTGTCAGTAACATGGGTATACACCTGGGTTGTGGCAATGTTACTGTGCCCCAGCATCATTTGGACACTTCTGATGTCTGCACCGTTTCTCAGTAAATCAGTAGCAAAGCTATGTCTGATAGTGTGTGGGGTAACGCGTTTAGAGATTCCTGCTTCTATTGCAAGTTGTTTCACGATACGTTCCACTGATCGAGGAGTAAGCCTTATGCTTTTTCCTTCCTCTTGATGTTTCACGCTTCCTGGCCCTTCTTGAACGAACAAGGCCTCATCCATATCAGCCCGTACTGCTAAATATGCTCGAATGGCAGAACGCGCTTCATCAGAGAAAAACACAATACGAATCTTTTCACCTTTTCCGCGAACTGATAGTTCACCTCGTGAAACGTCTACCGTCCTATTCAATGAGCACATTTCTGAAAGACGAAGTCCTGTTGAAAATAAGACGGTTAGAATCGCATAGTTACGCGGATGCTTCTGTGAAACATCGATAATTCGCTGTAACTCATGATGTTCAAGATGATCAACCTCTCTTTGACCAACTTTTGCAAGTTCGATGTTGTCTGGACTATATACTTCATGTCCGTAGCGCATGAGATATTTAAGAAAAACTCGTAACGCAATGAGATGGTAATTCTGTGTTCGTTTCTTTAAAGAAGAAGCTGATTGTCCTATAGCCTTCATTCCTGGTTGTCTATTTAAGTAGACTCTGAACTCTCTAATGTTTTCCTGATTGATATCAGAAATAGTTTTAATCGATGCATGATTAACAAATCGCTCTAGGTAGCGTTGGTAGTTTTCGACTGTTTTTAAACTTCTACCTTTTTCGATTTCTAAATATTCAAGAAATCTTTGAAGTGCGATTTTAATTTTCATAAGACAAGTATAACATCCTAGTGTCGTAAAATATATTTCAAATTAGAATGAGAAGCTTAAATAAAAGACATGTCTATAAGACATGTCTTTTATTAATTACTCTTTGTTTCCAAATTTTGCTTCGTAAAGCTCAATTGATTTCTGAACTGCCTCTAGTGCAGCTTCTCGTCCTTTAATGTCGTTAATCTTTACAATTACATTTCCTCCCTTAAGTTCTTTGTATGTTTCAAAGAAATGTTTCCATTCTTGAACATTGTGTTTATTTAGATCTTTTAAGTCTTGAACATCTTCCCATCGTTTATCATCAACAGGAACAGCAATGACTTTATAATCAGACTCTCCATCATCAATCATTTCCATAATTGCTACTGGTCGTACTCGTACAAGAATCCCAGTTGCTAGAGGAAAGGTTGAAGGAATAATAATATCCAGGGCATCACCATCATCCCATAGAGTCTGAGGAACGAATCCGTAATCAAATGGATATGGAGCAGAGCTATAGTTAGCACGATCAAGTGCAATCAGACCAGTCTCCTTATCAATCTCATATTTGTTTGGTGATCCTTTTGGAATCTCAATAATACAATTCAACTCGTTAGGAACATTATCTCCTCGAGGAACGTCATGCCATAAATTCATCATATGTTCTAAGTATAGTGAATTATCTGAAGAGGTCTAGTTTAAAAACAAATTAAAAAAATGAATCTTTCTTCTGATAGGTAGTATTTAAACTATGGATAAATATAATAAATTGTGAGCAAAAAAATAATAGCTGTTGTATACTATAGAACATATGAAAAAGAAGTTTAGTTATATTCTTATTGTTGCTGTTTTTCTTTCAGTTATGATTCCAAAACAATCACATGCTCAAATGGCAGTTGCGGAATTAGGAGGAAACCTCTTTACCAACATTATGAACACGGTGGAAACGGTATGGAACTCTGCTGTTGTTAAGATGTTAGAACCGGCAGTTAAAACACTTGCTGATAAATTACTGGATAAAGTTATTAACAAATCTCTTAACTGGGCATTTGGAGGTCTTGATGATGAACCAGGTTTTGTTAATAACTATGGTGACTTTATCAAGGGAACCAAGTACGACGAAATTATTGATTGGTATGATCAGTCAATTCAGATTTCAGGAGTTCCACAATCAAGTGGTACACCCGGGCAAATTGCTCAACAAAATTACGCTTCTCAAACCTCAGATAGCTTTAAATTAAAAAGAGCTGCAACAAGAGCTATTGCTTTATATGGAAAGGAAAATTTAGGTAAAAGTAAACTTGCTCAGACGATTAGTCTTCAAAACGAGACAATTTCTGGTCTTCTAGGAGGAGATAGTGGTGTTCAAAATTTTAAAGGCGACTTTAAAGAAGGTGGATGGGGGGCATACTTAGCTCTTCTTAATCCTAATAATACCGAACTAGGAATAACTTCACTAGTAAAATCTCAAATTGAAAGTGAGGTAACTAACGAAGTAGATCAAAAAGTTACCAATCTACAAACCCCACTTAAATTTCTTGATAAGGTTGAATGTCTTGAATACAAGGCAAATGCAACAACAGGTGAACAAGTTTGTGTAAAAGAAAAAACTACTACCCCGGCTGAACAAGTTTCAGAAAAGGTAAATAAGGCAATTGTTAAAGACGAGAACAAAGCTGAACAATCTGAAGGGCTTATTGCTACACTACTACGATCTGCAGTTGGAAAACTTACCGACGGTATTATCAATCGTGGACTCTCAAAAATTGGTAATGGAGCTGGAGGTTTCTATGACGCAAACCAGGATGTCTTTAACAATGGGAGCATTGATGCACAATTTGGATTTAACAACTCAAGCGCAGGAGCAAGCAACAACAACCCAGCAGCAGGATATATTCCCGGATCAGCAAGCCCTACCTATATCGGGGGGCCAGAAGATCAGCTCGATTACGGGCAAGGTGGTGCTCAATTAATCATTGATCTTGAAGCTGAACTTGAAATAATGATTGCCGCTGCTGCAAAAGAGCAGGAATATTTTAATTCAATTAAAATTATCAAAAAAGAAAATGAAGACACAATTATTGGACTAGATAAATGTGTACCAGGTCCTGATTCAGGATGGGAAGCAAGATTCAAAGATTTACCAACAGAAGGTGGTCAAGTTATGACTCTCGCATTTACCAGAACTAAAGAAATGTTTGCCGATCCAAAAACAAACATTCCTGGTGCAGGTGAAATGGTTTCTACTATTGATTTGATTATGAAAGGGATTAACCAAGATAATGCTCAGAACCAACAAAGAATTCAGGCATTAACGAGAGTTGTATCCAACCTTAATTACATTCATGACGAAGTGCTTTCTGGATTTAATGCGAAAAAACAAGATAATAACCCAAACCTAGTAGTATTTACTAAAGAATGGGATCAACTCACTACCGCTCAAAAGGAAAATGCTTTTGCTTATGCAGTTAATAATCAATATTCAGTTCTCGCACCAGGGGAAACTCCTGCAAGTGTTGTTGCCACTAACCCCAACAAGGCTAAAACAGCAGTATTAAGAGCCGGATGGCAAATTTGGGTTGATGAGACAGACCCTCAAGCAAAATCTGATCTTCGGTACTCATATTTTATTGTGCAAAATGACCTTGCTACCGAAGAAACTATTGCACGAGCTCGGGCAAATGCAGCCTCAATTGAAAACAGTGCTGTGCGTGCAAAACAACTACTACGAGACTGTTTGGTATTAAGAGCTTATTCATTAGGAATGAGTGACACAGCGATTCAAAATATTACAAGTAGCGGTGATGTCAGTTCTCTTGCTCAAATTAATTTACAAGTTACACAATTTACTAATAACTCTCTCTTTGGTTCATTACCAGGAGGAGGTGGAGTATTAGGTGGATTGTTTGGTGGAGGTTCTGGAGGAAGTAATCCGTTTGCATTTTTAGACACCTCAAGCGCGAGAGATGATACGGTTATTAAAACTTTTTTGGTAAACGAAAGAACAAAACAACAAAATAACCTTCCGAGTGTATTTCTAACAAATACGGTTACTAGCAATGTTACCAATAGCATTTTAGGATTTAATAGCCAACTAGAGAGAGATAACTATTTTAATACGCTATATTCAGATGCTGAATTAACAAAACCATACATAAAGAACGCAAAATCACTATCTGAGTTATATAAAGCTGATACGTTTATGTATTTAGGAAAAGAAGTTGGAGTATTATATTGTAGACATCCAGAGAAAAAACATATTGTTTCACCTATTGCTGGAGGGACTCTTGAGTCAGTTTGTCTCTATCCTTGGTATAAATCAAGTAAATTAAATTACGCAGTAGCATTTTCTGGAATTTAATCACAAACAAAAAAAACGAGCTTAAGGCTCTTTTTTTTATTAATCAGAACCTGCCATGACACAATCATGATACTTCTATATAATATAAGGTATGAAAAAAATTGTTCTATCAATTAGCACGGTACTGATGCTTGGGGTATTTTTCCTAACCCCTCTACGATTTGATATTTTAAATACAAGTCTCAGCAGTCTTTTCTTTGGACCAAGTATTGGGTTTAATGTAGTTCATGCCGACGCAGGTTTTATCCTTAACACTATGGCTGAAGGGATTTTATTTGTTTACAAATTAATCATTTTTGATTTAACTACCCACGTTGCTGCTTTTGCTGGTTGGTTTCTTGATTTCTTTTTAAAGCACTCAATTACGAGTAGTTCATATCGAACTGGATTAACTGAAGGTGGCTGGGAAATAATTCGAGATCTTGTAAATATTGTATTTATTTTTTCTTTAATTGTTATTGCCTTTCAAAAAGTTTTTGGAAATTCAAGTTCAAATACGAACAAGAGACTAATGAAAACAATTGTTGTTGCGCTTATCATCAACTTTAGTCTCTATGGTACTTATTTAATAGTTGATTCAAGTAATATTCTTGCTAATCTTTTTTACAACAGAATTACAGTTGAAGGAAATGCCCCAGCAAGTAGCGAAAGTGATCTTCTTAATAAACTAGCTGAGTCAAATACCACATCAATTTCAGCTGCTTTAATGTCACATTTTAACCCTCAAAGAATCGCTCAAATTAGTGGTACCGGAGACCTAGAGTTACGTGATGAGTTTATTCTCTACAGCATGGCAGGTATTTTAAACATTGTATTAATAATTGTTTTCTTTTCAGTTGCTTTTGTCTTTTTGTCCAGAACTATTGTGATTATGCTATTAGGGGTGCTCGCCCCACTTGCGCTAATAACACTCACACTTCCTGGAATGGAGAATAAAAAATATATTGGATTTAATAATTGGTTTGAACAACTCCTAGGTATTTCTTTCACCGCCCCAGTATTTCTATTTTTCCTATTTATTATTATCCAGTTTGCTTCTAGTGATGGATTTATGTCTACCGTATTTTATGAAAAAATACCTGACGGGCAAATGCTTACTACTATTCTTGCTGTAGCTATGCCATTTGCCTTTATTGCAATGCTGCTACTTCTAGCAAAGAAGATAACTATGAACCTCGCTGGAGAATTAGGAGGAATGATTACTAGCTACGTTACCAAGGCTGCCGCAGGAGTTGCAGCAGTTGGAGCTATCGCAGCAACTGGAGGTGCAGCAGCAGCTGGTGCTCTTTCTAGAGGAGCTGCTGCCTCTGGAGCATTAGGAAATGGAAGACTAGCACAAGGAGCATCAAGCGTAGGAAAATTATTACAAACTGCTAAATTTGATCTCAATAAAATTCCAGGTTTCAAGAAACAGCTAGGTGGACTAGGTGCAGCTGGAGACTTACTTGGAAGGGGTATGAATACTAGCTATGCAGATGCTGAGACTTCTGTACGTAGAGGAGCTAATAACCTACGAGCGATGGGAAGTAATTTTGCATCAGGACGAACCCCTGAATCTGTTGCTAACTGGCAGAACAATGTTCAAGCTAGTCGAGATTCATTGATGCAGACTCGACTTGAAAACCAACGACGATTAGCTCAAGAAAATCTAACTATGACTGAAGATATTGCACGTTACAATAGTGACGGAACAGTTGAATGGGACATTGTTCAAGGAAAAAATACTCAAGAAATTCTTGCTAATAAACGAGCTGATTTAGCACGGATGAGCTCTCAAGATAAGAAAGATGAGAAGAAGCGAATTGATGAAGCGAAAGCTCCGAAAACTGAAGAGTTACAAATTAAGAGAAATGAAATGAAGAAAATGACAAATGTTGCTGATCGACTTGCTGCACAAGAAGAAATTAAAAAACTAGAAAAAGAAATAGAAAAAATAGAAAATTCATCAGTTGAAGGAACTATTAAACAATTGGAAAAGAAACTTGAAACTGCTGCTAATGATGCACAAGCAACTACTCTAGCAAATGATAATCAAACAAGAAATCGAACTCAAGATTCATCAATGACAATAAGTGAGTCACGTCGACAAGAACGAACTAATACACAAGCGGCTCGTGTTACTACAGGTCAAGCTCGACCAAGATCATAATTTCTAAAACAACCAAACGCCAAAGGCGTTTTTTGTTTAAATATTTGCTATACTATCACCATGAACGAACATGAAATTCTCATCAACGAAACGATTCCGAACCTCCCAGAGAACATCCAGTATGCTATTAAAAACTTACCTTGGACTGAAAAGATAATCAGTATTAATAAAAAATATCTCCTTGCGATGGATCAACTCGAGAAATTCAAAGATATTTCAATGATGGTTGCGGTTGGATTAATACCTTCATCAGGATATGCCTCTGCTATTGAAAATCAACTTGGGATATCACGTGTCCAAGCTGAAGACCTTGTTTTCGATGCGAATAATGAGATCTTCGACGCCCTACAAGAACTTGCTTTTGGAAATCAAGGGTATGAGCTTGCACACGAAGAGCTTCTCGATGAACTCCACACAGAAGGAATTCAATTACTTCATGATGAGGATGAACATGCTGAGGCCGTAGAACCTTTAAAAAAAATAAGTTTAGAAGAAGAGATAGGAATTATCAATGAACCCAAGCAAAAAATTAAAGAAATTCCTGATGTTCCAAAAATACTTTACAACGAAGAAATAAGTGACGATGATCTTCGGGGTATTTCTGGGCATCGGATTCCAAATTTTCATGAGCTACCAAGCGAGAATGCTCCTAAAGAAGCAAGTACTTACAATCAAAATATTCTTGAAAACGTTCTTCTTACCGATACACTCATTAGTAAAGGTGACACTCTTGATGCGAGCCCTACCGAAGGTGAGCAGGTAAAACAAGATGGTGATTTTATAAATATTTTAAAAAAAGAAACAGAAGAAAAACCAGCACTTTAGTGCTGGTTTATTGTTTTCCTAATTCAGGAATACTATGGTGTCCTTCTCCTGGGTTAAACATATTATAGAAAACTTCAATAACTTGTTCAGTATTTAACTGTTCACTCCGAACTCCAAACTGTGAAAGTCCCCCTTGAACAATCGCAACTCGCTGCTCAAGCTGACTTCGTTGTTCTTCGAATCGGGCTGTATCTTCTTTAAAACTTGAACCTTTATTAGGAAGAATACTATCAATAATGCTTTTTTTACCTACATTCGCAAAAGCACTTCCGGTATAAGGAACGATTACAAAGAATTTCTTTGACATAATGCTTACTGAATCAGTAAACCATTTAATAAATTCGATGTACTCTCGAGTTTGCAATCGTAACAACTCTTCTTCTTGCTCTTCGATTCTTCTCTCTAAGGTTAAAAGATACGGCTTAATATCGTACCGACGTGATTGAATTGAAATCTGTACTGGAAATTCAAGGGAATTCAAAAAAGATTGAAACTGCATAATAACTGCCTCTTGTTCATCAGGGGATTTTAGGTCAATGTTAATAGCAGATGCCAACAGAACCGCTCGTAAACTTCCGTCTTGTAGCACAACAATACCATCACGGATTTCGCGAACAGGAATAAAATCTTGAGTACTTGGAGTATTACTTGCCATATATGATATTAGTATACTAGAAAATTAATTTTACCGCGAATAAAAAGCACCTCAGTGCTTTTTATTATTGGTCAAAGTCCAAAATATCAAGGTTCCAGGCAAGATCAGAAATTTTCTGCCTATCAACTGCCGGCACTTCACCTTTCTTTGGAAAACGGGAGTGAACTTCTTCTACCACATACGGGGTTGCATTATCTGTTTTTTTCCATAAATAAAATTTATGCGTAAATAAATAAAGGATATATGCTTCTACCATTTGAATAAAGGGTCTTCCGTTGGGTTTATAAAAAACCAAAGCAATAGTAAACGCAATTACCGGAATACCTAAAACCCCTACAACAAATAAGGGGAGTAGGCGGTACATAAGGAATACAATTCCTCCACCTCCAACCAAATAAATTGATTGGCGAAAGGTAAATGGCCCGAAAAGTTTATCTTCGACATTAATAAATTGTGGAACCTCAAATTTCATGTACCAAGTATACTACGTTTAACAGCTAACGTAAGAGTAATTGTTTTGTCTAGTTCCTTTTCAAAAGGTATAATGAATGTACGATGAAAATTTTTCGATTACTTGGTACATATCTTATTATATTTGCAACAAGCTCACTCATGTTAGGGGGAACGGTATTTGCTCAAGAAATACAACTCTATAACGAAAATGACATTATTGTTGAAACTCTCCCAGAAGTTCCTGGGCCTAACGAAGAAGTAACTCTACGCCTCAAGAGTTATAGCTTTAACCTGAATAACTACTTTATTGTTTGGTATGAAAACGGTGAACAAAAAGCAGCTGATTACGGAAATAAAGAATTTAAATTTAAAACAGGAACCTCTGGCTCAATAACAACCGTGACTGCGGTACTAGAAATTAGTGATCAAGTGTTTAGAAAAGAGTTACGATTTTCGCCTTCGCAAGTAGATTTGCTATGGGAAGCTATTGATGCCTATACTCCTCCATTTTACAAAGGAAAAGCTCTTCCAGTACAACAGTCTGCTCTCCGTATTACTGCTATTCCTGAAACTCTTGTTCTTTCGCCATCTGATGCACCAAAGTTAGTTTATTATTGGGATCGAAATTATCAGCGAGATATCAACAAATCAGGTTTTGGACGGCAGTCGTTTACCATTAATGGTGATCCGCTTATTGAAACGGAAAAAATAACGGTAATGACGAACGATCGGACAGAAAATTCTTTCGCTACCAGTACCATTACTATTCCAATGGATGTGTATAAACCAAAGATTCTTTTCTATCAAGAAAACGAACAAGGTCGAATTCTTACCCATAAAGCGCTCAATACAAACAGTTCTGTTGTTGGTGATACTATTAAATTATCTTTCCATCCACTAAACATGTCTAATACTCAAGCAAACTTTACAGATATGTTTGTTAATTGGAACATTAATAACGAAGCTCAAGCCCCTCAAGATTTTGATCATCAAAACGAACTCCATATCACTACCGAAGGGCAATCAGGAGCAGTTCCTATTTCTGTAACACTCGAAGGTATCACAAAAATTATGCAAACGCACACTGAAAATATGACTCTAATATTCTCTAACCTTTAATCATATGAAAAAAACTATTATCTTTAGCATTTTTGCTGTTATATTGTCTTTCTTTTCTTCAATAAATACAGCAACTGCTGCGGGGTGTGAGATAAATGAAGTATCTTTTAGTCCAATAAACACAACAAATTCTGTTGAGGCTCAACAGTCTACCTTGACGGTTAAATTTACCGGCTGTACAGACGGGATTCAAATTATTCCAAAATCAGCACGAAGACTAAGCGCTACTCAATTTCGAACGGAAAGCAATGATGAGTTAGTGGAAGTAAAAAACAATCCAAGCAACCTTTACCTCCCAGGAGATAAAACAACCATCACAGTAAAGTACAAACTTTATGAAGATGGATGTTATGCAAATACTCTTGGTTCAGATTGTAACTACTACGTAAATATCAAATATTTAGGAAACACGGTGTGGAATGGTAGAGAAATACTGGCAAACATATCGGCAACCCAGGAAAGTACAAAAAATTTCCAGAACGGGGTTATGTTTGCAAGTTGTGGAAGTGGGGTATTAGATGTCTGTGATCCAGCGAATAATTCTTGGGAATTTGTATCATCAAACGTTCAAGTAAAGGCAGATAATGAATGTAATTTAACACCAAACGATATTCAGTTCATCAATCAACCTTTTACAGAAATTGGAGGTCAGACTGTTTCTCTAAAAATTAAAACAAATAATAAATGTACCGGAATTCCTATTCAAGTTCATCTTATGTCAAAAGTTACAGCTCAAGGAGGGAGCGAAACAATTGATATAGATCCAGAAATTGAAGGTGAAGATTATATTCAACTCATAGCCAATGAAGGTAAGGATGTTGTTATTAACTTTGTGGGGCATGATGAGGAATGTAACGCATCTAGAAATCCAGATTGTCATGTATATGTTGATGTAAAAACAAACAATGGGAATCTTATTACCTCTACTAAAAATTTACTACCATCTACAACGATATTAGATACATCTGCTCTACAGCAATTCAGACTAAGCTCAAATTTTCTAAAAGGAGTTTTTATCGCTGATTGTGACACCGCTTGTGGAGGAGATGATTGGGAATATAAAACAATTTCAGGAGGATATACTAATAGCCCTTCACAAGAAAGTAGCGCCGGAGTTGTAATTGCACAGGGAACATTTGATACTAGTAGTCCTTGTTACGACCCTAACACCTTAAAATACAAACCAGGATGTTATGAACTTCTAGCTCCAATTCCAGGAATAGGATCACAATATACTGATGGAGACGGAAATACTCGAAGCACAGGGTTTCAAGAAACATCAGACGGTAGACAGACGGTAGATACAAAGAATATTCAAATTGGGGACTATATTAACCAAATATTCAGAATAGCTCTAGGAATACTAATGGTCATTGCTGTAATTATGATAATAATTGCAGGGGTACAGTACATGACTGTTGAAAGTATTTTTGGTAAGTCTGCAGCAAAAGGACAAATTATTAATGCCTTAACAGGGTTGCTCATTGGGTTAGGTATCTTCCTTGTTCTTTCAACCATTAACCCTAAATTACTTGAGGTTAACTTTTCTCCTAAAGAAGTAAAAATATCTTTCAACGCAGAAAGTGGAGACGGTTATGATTACTCAAATATACCTCTAAGCGAAGTTTCTTCAGGGCTTCCCGGTGCTGGTTCAGTAACAATTGGTTGTCCAGAAGGAATTGTAAATGTAAATAATATTCCGATATGTGAATCACTAGCGCCTGGTTTAACCGGATTAATGGCTGCCTCTAAAGCTGCCGGGTATACTCTATCAGGTTCAGGATATCGATCTAACGAAAAGCAAGTACAACTCAGGATAAAGAACTGCCCTGATCCACAAAATTCTCCAGCTCGAGTTTGTACACCTCCAACAGCTCGCCCTGGTAGATCTAATCATGAAGCTGGTTTGGCAATAGATATTAAATGTAATGGGCAAAAGATAGCTGGAACCGCCTGCTTCCAATGGATGAAAGCAAATGCAGGAAAATATGGATTTAAAAACCTACCATCTGAAGCATGGCACTGGTCATATAATGGAAAGTAATTATGAAAACAAACAAGAAAAAAATAATACTCTTTATATTCTTCGCGCTTGCTATCATAGTTGGTGCTGTCTGGTTAGTAGCTAGTATAAACAAGAAACCAGGTGAAGACACAAAAACAAGTCTTGAAAATCTTTTTCCTTTTGGTGAAATTCTGTCTGGAATTGGAATAGGAAACACGGATGATCAAAATTCAAATGGTGAAGATGAACTAGAACAAGAGAGTGAAGATGAAACCGGAAACGAAGTAGGTCCTCAATTGAGAGTAATTAATGCTGAACCTACCGGGGGAATGGTTCCATTAACAAGAATTGAAGAATTCGAAACCTCAAAAGTAAGCACTGATGAAGAAGGTAACGAACAAGTTGTTGCTGAAACAATTGAAGTTAAAAACTCATTTGTACGTTTTAGTGAAATTGAAAACGGTAATGTTTACGAAACGAGAATGTCCGGTGAACCTCTCTATAACGAGGAATTAATAGTAGAAAACTTTCTTCCTAATGCTGAATACTCTTACTTTTCCGCCGACGGATCACGAGTTGCTTACCAGTATTGGTCAAAAGAAACTTCTACCATAGAAACATATCTTGGAACGATACAAGAACCTCAAGTAAACCCTATAGCTTGTCCATTTGATATTAGTGGAACTATTATTTACGGACAAGAAACTAATACAACTTACCAAGTACATCAATTACTAAACCTAAGCCCAGAAACTCAAGTAGCAAGCATAGGGGTAAATAGTAAAGGAAATGAATCTGCACTTGCTAGTGAGTTAACAAAACAAGCGATAATTAAATTTCAGACACTTAGAGGTCTAACTCCTGATGGAACTTTTGGTTCAAAAACCCGATCTGAAATGATTACGTTTTGTAATGAGTACCAGAAAAAAGAAGCGGAAAAAGAAAGTGAAAATTCAACCAATACTAGATTTCAAATAATTGGACAATTTCTTCCACAAAATATCATCAGTATTAGTATGGATCCACTTGGTACAGGAATGTTCTATCTTACTAAAGGTAATGGTGGAGTTATAGGAAGTTTAAAAAAATGGAACGAAGCTGCAGTTAAAACAGTTTTCACTTCACCGTTTAGTGAGTGGACAAGTGTGTGGAGCAGCAAAGATAACATAGAACTTTATACTAAACCAAGTTACGTTGCTTACGGTTTTAGTTATGACCTAAAAATAAATAACGGTGATTATCGTAAATCATTCCATCAAAGATTAGGAGCAACAACATTACCAAACCCAAACAACACTAAGGTTCTCGTTTATGATGTTGAAAGAGGAAGTCCTCAGCTTTCAATTTTTGATAGAGCAACTAATAAATTTAATCCATTGATAATCCAAAGCTTTACTGATAAGTGTGTATGGTCAGCTGATAGTCTGTTTGTCTATTGTGCTGTTCCTGACTCGTTAGCTTATGGAGCTGAATATCCAGATATTTGGTACCAAGGAATAGAAACATATCAAGACAGTCTGTACCGCATAAATGTAGAAACCCTGGAAGAAGAACTTCTTTCAAATATTCCTGCAGACTACGGTGAGTCTATCGATGTGGAAAAAATAATGGTTGATGAGCAAGATTTATATCTATATTTCATTAACAAAAAAGATGAATCTCTGTGGAGTTACAGACTTGCAGAATAAACAAAACCAAGCGACTGCTTGGTTTTTATATTTCTAGAGAATCATAGTATACTATATCCATGTCACTCATTGATAGCCTACTTGGAAAATCAAGCACTTCTCAAAATGCAGGGGAAATAAAAAAAACAGCAGTTCCCGTTTTACCTGCTGATATTTATCAATCTGCTACACTAAAGCTTCAGGATATTCTTGCTCCAGCAGCTCTAGAAATTAGCCAAAAATCAATCAAGATTGCAGGAAAGACTTCTCGTACTTTTTTCATCATGTCATACCCTCGTTTTCTTAACGACGGATGGCTTGCCCCTATTGTTAACCTCGATAAGGTTTTTGATGTAGGAATTCATATTCACCCAATTCCTACCGAAAAAATTCTTAATGAATTTAAAAAGAAGGTAGCTGAAGTACAATCACAAATTAACGAACGAGAATCAAAAGGTTTGGTTCGAGATCCTATTCTTGATACTGCTTATAGAGATCTTGAAAGTCTTCGAGACTCACTACAGCAGGCACAAGAGAAAATCTTTTCTGTTGGATTGTACCTAACTATTTATGCTGAAAGTGAGGACGAGCTTTTCAAAACAGAAAACGAAATTCGTTCTATTCTGGAATCAAAGCTTATTTACGCAAAACCAGCTCTATTTCAACAAGCAGAAGGTTTTCTTTCGGTAGCACCTATTGGAGACGATCGTCTACAAGTTCACACTAAACTAAATACCGGGCCAGTATCATCATTCTTCCCGTTTATTTCTTCTGAGCTTACTGACAACAAGGGAATTCTTTACGGTATTAACCGACACAACTCTGGTCTTGTTATTTTTGACCGATACTCACTACCTAACTACAACTCGGTGATTTTTGCTACTTCTGGAGCAGGTAAGTCATATGCCACCAAGCTAGAAATTTTGCGTACGATGATGTTTGATACCGATGTTATCGTTATCGACCCTGAGCGTGAATATGAGTACCTTGCAGAGGCTGTAGGGGGACGGTACTTCAATATTTCTCTATCATCAGAGCACCATATTAACCCATTTGATGTTCCTATCCCTCTTGATGATGAAGACCCAGCTGACGTGTTGCGGACTCACATCATTCACCTTGTTGGACTCTTCCGTATTATGTTGGGAGGCCTTAGTCCTGAAGAAGACTCAATTATTGACCGAGCAATTACCGAAACCTACGCCCTAAAAGACATTACCCCAACGAGTAGTTATAAGGGGATTGAACCCCCTCTGATGTCAGACTTTGAAATGGTTCTCTCATCAATGGAAGGTAGCGAATCCCTTTTGGCACGACTTACCAAATACACCCACGGAACATGGGCAGGATTCATCAACAAACCATCTAACGTTGATATCAACCGTAAACTAGTAGTGTTTTCTATTCGAGACATGGAGGATGACTTGAAGCCAGCGGCTATGTACATCATTACTCAGTTTATTTGGAACGCTGTTCGTAAAAATATCAAGAAACGACTTCTGGTAGTAGATGAGGCCTGGATTATGATGAAGAGTGATGACACTGCTTCATTCCTATTTATGATCGCTAAACGAGGACGTAAGTACTTCCTAGGACTAGCAACCGTTACCCAGGACGTAGGAGACTTTATTAAGTCACGATATGGAATTCCTATTATCACCAACAGTTCTATGCAGCTTCTGTTGAAACAATCTCCTACGGCGATTGATAACCTACAAGAAATTTTCCGTCTTACTGACAGAGAAAAGTACTTGCTTATGGAATCAGACAAAGGAGAAGGAATATTCTTTGCTGGACTAAAACACGTTGCCATTAAAATTGTTGCATCCTACACCGAACATCAAATTATTACCTCTGACCCTGCAGAAGTAATGTCAATCAAAAAAGAAAAAGAAAATTACCAAGAGAATAAAAATGCTCCTGTATTATAAAAACTACCTTTCGGTAGTTTTTTGTATAAGCTATTTTTTTGAAACTACTAAAGTTCTATCATTCTTTTCTCCAAAAGATTTTGTTGTTATATCTTCATAGAGTGATAAATACTGGTGAATCAAAAATCTTTCAAACGCATTAAGCGAGGGGAAGGTATATGGTTTTCCGTAATGTAACACACGTTGTCGGGCAATAAGAGCTTTATCCTTTGTCTCTTTTATTGTCTTTAATTTACTACCATCATAATCCACTACGACGGTAGTAGTAATTTTATTTTTTTCAATAACCTCACGAACAATAATAGAAAATGCAACTGCTACGTGTGGGTCATCTATAAAAAGTGATTTTTTAAGATAATCACGAATAACAAGGACAACCAAATCAACATTATCATCTTGTATTATCTCAACACTAGGCTGAATCACACGTAAATAACGCAATAGTATTTTAATAGTTTTAACAAGCTGCTCCATACCCCTAGTATAAAACTAAACAAATGAAAGTCTATAAATAATAAAAACCCTACAAGGGTTTTTATTCTACTGGATTTGCTTTTAGTTTTTTCTGAACAAAGCGTTCTTGAACAATCATGAAGATATTTGAGGTTAACCAGTATAAGGCAACCGCCCCACCAACAATATATGAGAATATGGTAATCATAATTGGCATCATATACTGCATTGATTTTTGGAATGCGTACATTGTTTTTTCTTGGTCAGTTGCTGTTTCAGAAAGTTTATTTTGTCTTGTTGCTGTCGCAGTTGCTAAGTAATAGTATTGGGTAAATCCTGTAAGAAATGAAAGAATGATGTTTTTTTGAGTTAAGTCAAAACCAAGAAATACCGTATTTATTGAAGCTGGTTCCTTAACAAAAGAGTAGAGTAAACTAGGATCAATCGTAACTCCTCCATCACGGAATACCCAATAGAGAGCCAAAATAATTGGTAGTTGAACAAGAATAAGGAGAAAACTTGAAAATGGGTTTACCTTGTTTTCGCGGTAAAGCTCAAGTGTTTTCTTTGCTTGCTCTTGTTTATCTTCTATTTTTCTTATTTCTGCCAACTTAGGCTCAAGCAACTTTACCTTAAGTTGTGATCTAATTGCCTTGTATGATAAAGGCCAGAGAATAAACTTAACAATTATTGTTAACAGTACTACAGCTAACAATAGAGAGTGTTGAGGTAAAATACCAACAAGAAAAGATAATGCGTTATAAAGTGGCAAATAAAAAATTGCGTTCCAAAGACTAATCATAATAAGAATTGTAACAGATGAAAGCAAACAAGCTAGCTATCTAGTATTAATAAAGTTGTTAAATTTATTTTAAAATTGGACTCATTAAGCCGATTAATTCACTTTCAATTTCTTGAAAATTCTTATCAAGAAAGTTTTTTTGAATGATAATTACCACATCAAAGCCTAGACGAAACTGTGGATATGTTTTATGAAGAAAATTAAATAGTTTTCTCTTTATTTTGTTTCTTACTACTGCTTTTCTTGCTACCTTTTTAGAAATGGTTAATGAACATCTTGTTGTTTCTAATCCGTTTTCTTTATATACCAAGGTAAACAATTCATGGTGATTTCTTTTACCTTTTTTAATTACATATACATGTTCGTAGGAACGTAGTTTTTTTTCTTTTGCTAACATAAATGAAATTATTTTATATAAAAAACCTTATAAAATAAGGCTTTTTACTGTACGGTCAGTCGTGATCGACCTTTTCGGAGTCGAGAGAGAATTGTCTTTCGTCCACCAGCGGTACTCATGCGAGCTAGGAACCCGTGGGTTCTAAACTTCTTTACGTTTTTCTTTTTTGCAAGTGTTAGTGCTTTAGACATAATAGTTAGTATAATTAATGCGTGTAAGACAAATATTAGTATAGATGAAAAAATAAGCAAGCTATTTTAAATTTATCCCAGATTAATTATCCACAGAGTTTTACACCGAAATAAAAGGACAATATCGCTACATTTTCGTATGATGTTTGTATTCACGAAATAACATTTATGGACTATACACCTGAAAAAATTTGGGAGGGGGTGTTAGCTCAAGTAGAGCTTGAAGTTTCGAAGCCCAACTTCAATACTTGGTTTAAAAATACCTTTGCCATCAGTTTAGATGGTACTACTTTTATATTGGGTGTACCCAACGAATTTAACAAAGAATGGCTCTATACAAAGTTTCATAAATTAATATTAGAAACCTTAAAATCTTTTGATGAAAATATTCAGAATATTGAATACGTTGTTCAAAAAAATAAAATTATAAGTAGTCAGTCTCAGAAGTCTTCAAACAACCACGAGTACTCTATTGGCCTCCCACTAGAAAAAGCTCAAGTAAGTAAAGACAACAATTTAAACGAGCGTTACTCTTTTGAATCTTTCGTTGTTGGATCGTTTAACGAATTTGCTTACTCTGCATCACAGGCTATTATTAAGAAGTTAGGAGTATATAACCCCCTCTTTATCTACGGATCAACCGGATTAGGTAAAACCCACCTTATTCAAGCTACTGGTAATAAATTACTTGAGCTCTACCCAAGTATTAATATTTTCTATACAAGTTCTGAAAAATTTTCTCAGGATTATGTAAATGCTTTAAAAAACAACAGGATTAATCAATTTAAAAATAAGTACCGAAACTATGATGTGCTTATTATGGATGACATCCAGTTTTTCTCAGGAAAAGAAAAACTGCAAGAAGAGCTCTTTCACTTATTCAATATTCTCTACGATAGAGGAAAACAAATTATTTTCTCATCAGACAAACACCCTAATTTTATTATTGGATTAGAAGATCGTCTGAAATCAAGATTTTCTATGGGTATGGCAGTTGATATTACTCGACCAGATTATGAATCACGCGCAGCACTATTAAAATCAAAAGCAGCTGAACGCGGAGTTAGAGTTGACGAAGACGTAATTGATTTTCTTGCTACTAATATAGAAGGTAACATTCGAGAGCTTGAAGGAATTATTAATTCAGTAACTATTCAAACTGATATTAGAAATCGAAAATTAACTCTTCCTGAAGTTAAAACCCTTATCAAGAACAATGTAAAACCTAAAAAGCATTTAGCGGTAGACGAAATAGTAAAAATTGTTTCAGGATACTACAACATGGAACCTGAACTTATTTACGATAAGACACGAAAAAAAGAAATTGTTTATGTTCGCCAAATAATTATGTATATATTAAGAGAATTCTTTAATATATCGTACCCAGGAATTGGAAAAGAAATTGGAGGCAGAGATCACACAACCGTAATGCATTCGTGTGAAAAAGTTAAAGAAGAGATGAAAGAGACTCCAAATCTTGTACAAGAAATAGAACAATTACAATCAATTCTAAATGTATAACTCTGTGTATAAACTAAGGGAAAAAGGTAGATACCTTGGTGGAAAAAAGTGAGTTATAAACAGCCTATATTTTAAAGTTACTTTTTAATTAATTTATTCACTTTTTATTAAAAAGAATTATCTTTAAAAAAGCCTATTTTTTATAAGGATTTTAGATATACCCACAATCTACTGCCCTAATAATAAATATAAATTATATAATAGATAAACAACAAATTATTATGAAAGTTCAATCAACGGTAGAAAAAATTTCAGAAGCGGTGAGTAAGGTTCAGAAAGTTTCATCAAAGAATGTGAGTCTTCCTGTGTTGGAAAATATCCTTATGGTCGCTTCTAAGAATATTTTAAGTTTTAGAGCAACCAATCTTCACGTTGGTGTAGAAATTGACGTCCCTGTGAAGGTTGATATTGAGGGAACGGTAGCAGTTAATTTACAACTATTTTCAAATATTATTTCTAGTATCAGAGGTGGGCAGAATATAACCCTCGAACTTTCAGGTTCTGTTCTGTTGATTGTTACTAAGGATTCTACAATGGAAGTTAAAACCTTCGCTTATGAAGATTTTCCTACTCTACCTCACCCAACATTAGATACCTACTTTAATTTACCTATTGAACAATTTGTAGAAGGAGTTAAATCAGTAATGCATAGTGCTTCACAATCTGATATTAAGCCAGAGATTGCTTCGGTATATATTTACAGTCAAGAAAATAATTTAGTATTTGTTGCAACGGACTCATTCCGTTTAGCAGAAAAGAAAATTCAACTAGAAGAACTAGAGGATTTTCCAGGAGTTATTGTTCCGATAAAAAATATTCAAGAGTGCGTACGAGTTTTTAATGGGGATGAGGGAACGATGAAACTTTATTTAGAAAAGAATCAACTTTCTATTGTTTCTGGTAACACTTACTTCACCTCTCGTATTGTTGATGGAAATTATCCTGATTATCAACAAATTATTCCAAAAGAATTTGTTACTGAAGCGGTTGTATTAAAAGAAGATCTTGTTCAAACTCTTCGATTAGTTAATGTTTTTTCAAACTCATTTAATCAAATTTCTCTAAAGACAATGGAAAAAGAAGGGAAGATAGCAATAGCTTCTCGAAATACTGATATTGGAGAAAACACATCTTTAATTGATGCGGCGGTAAAAGGAGAAGATCAACAAATGTATTTAAATCACCGATATATTTCTGATATCTTTTCAACCCTTTCTACTGATAGCGTTTCATTTTCTTTAGTAGGAAAAAATAAACCATTCGTTTTGAAATCAGTAGGAGATGCTAGTTTCCTTTATCTTATAATGCCGATGAATAGGTAAGGAGACCTAGATAATAAATAATTTCGAAGTATGAAAAAAATAGATATTTTATTAAAAAAGAATTTAGTTCTTGGAAAAAATCCAGTTCAGGAATTACTTCCTATTTTTAATGAAATATATTCATCTATTTCAAGTAAAAATTTAGATTTTCAAAAAGGAATTATTTACCTTAAATCAGTTCCAAGCGCAGTTAGACTAAAAATTCTTTTACAAAAACAAAAAATTAAACAAGAAGCACAAAAGAAGGGTTTCTATGTACGTGATATACTATAAGTATGAAAGTTATTGCGATAGATCCTGGATATGGAAGATGTGGAATTGCTATTCTAGAAAAAGAAAACAATAAGGAACATCTCATCTATTCAGAATGTTTTGAAACTTCTTCACGTTTATCTTTAAATGAACGACTTTTTCTTGTTGGTCAAAAAGTATCCTCTCTTATTACCGAATATTCTCCGGAATTTCTTGGTATTGAGGGTCTTTTTTTTGCTAAAAACTCAAAAACAGCAATGGAGGTGAGTCAAGCAAAAGGGGTTATTGTTTATGAGGCAATGAAAAATAACCTAGAAGTGCATGAATATACCCCTAATCAAGTAAAAGTTGCAGTTGCTGGCTATGGCTCAGCTCAAAAGAATGATGTGTATAAAATGGTTGAAAGGATTGTTGCACTTGATTCTAATAAAAAATATATAGATGATGAAATTGACGCTATTGCCGTAGGTATTACCGCCTTGGCAAGCTTCCGTATGAGGTAAAATTACGCAAGTTTTTACAATTTCTCTTGGTATGTATAATTGAGTTATGGCAGATAATTTTGGTAATCTTGATAAATATGAAAAATCTTTCATACGCTCACAATTAAGACATGAAAACCGTAGGGTTCGTTCATTACAAACTCGCAGACCGGGGTTTTTGGATTTTATTGTAAGTTTAATAAGACGAACTTATGCACCTACAAAACCAAGGATTAAAAAAACTCCTTTATATAGAGAAGTGAAACAAAATGAAATAGTTAATAAAGAAAACTTTATTAATCAAGAAAAACCAAGAGAAATAAAAAAAATCATTCAAGAGCCACTAATTAACCTTAGTAAGGAAAACAATGAACCTGAATCTATGAAAAAAATTACTGATACTATATCTCATAAGGTAAAAAAAACCTCACAAGCTACTGGAAAATTGTTTGATCAGTACCTTGCAAAAGTAGGAGAACAATCCGAGCGCCTTCAGTCACAAGATTTGAAGGAAGGATCTAGCTACCAAAATTTTTCTTCTCCTAAATCATTTCTCCCTATTATGGCCAATCTAACCAAAAAAATTCAAAAAAAAGTTTCAACACTTAAAAAAGGAAAATCAAAATCATGGATTAAAAATATCTTGTTTTTGATAGCCTCAGTTATACTCCTAACACTTATCTTTTTTGCAGTGTGGTTCAGTACATTAAAAATTCCTGATGTATCTACTTTTGATCAGAGAAAAATTTCAAACTCTACAAAAATTTATGATAGAACTGGAGAAATTATCCTCTACGATATTCATGAAGATATTCGTCGTACGGTTGTTCCTTTTGACCAAATTAATCAATCTGCAAAAGATGCAATTGTTGCCATTGAAGATCACACTTTCTATGAACATAATGGAGTTGTTGTAAGTTCAACCGTTCGAGCTGTTCTACAAACAGTTTTATCTAAACTCGGATTAAGTAACGAGGGAACCGCTGGAGGTTCAACCATTACCCAGCAGGTTGTAAAAAACACTTTGCTTAATTCTCGAAAGTTGGTCTCTCGAAAAGTAAAAGAATGGGTTTTGGCATACAAAATTGAAAACAAACTAAGCAAAGAACAAATTTTAGAAATTTATCTAAACGAAGCTCCTTATGGAGGAACTATTTATGGTATTCAAGAAGCTTCACGAATTTTCTTCGGAGTTTCTGCAGTAGATTTAACAATAGGACAATCAGCATATCTTGCGGCTATTCCCAATCTTCCTACCTACTATTCTCCTTATGGACCTAATAAGGCTGAGCTTGATAAGCGACAACGACTTGTTCTTCAGGAAATGAAACGGTACGGATATATTACTGATGAACAATACAGAGCAGCCCTAGAAGAAGAAGTAATTTTCCTTCCACAAGAAGAAAGTGGAGCCAAGGCGCTACACTTTGTTGAATACATCAGAGCCTATCTTGAAAAAACCTATGGTGCTGACCTTGTAGAAAATGGTGGTCTAAAAGTGATAACTACCCTCGACTACGAATTGCAAGAAAGGGGAGAACAAATACTTAAGGATCATATCGCAGAGGTAAAAGCTACCTATGATGCTTCAAATTCTGCTCTTGTAGCCATTGAATCATCAACCGGGCAAATCCTCACCATGATTGGTTCTCAGGATTATTATGATGTTGAGAATGAAGGTAATTTTAACGTTGCTACTGCTTTGCGACAGCCAGGGTCAGCATTTAAACCTATTGCTTATGCAAATGCTTTTGAAAAAGGATTCTTACCTGAAACCGTTGTTTTTGATACAAGAACTCAATTTGTGACGAACTGTGATCCAAATAATTTTGAAAGTGATGGTACCTGTTATGCACCAAACAATCATGATGGAAAATTCTTGGGACCAATGAGTCTAAGAAATGCTCTTGCTCAATCAAGAAACATTCCTGCAATTAAAATGCTGTACCTAGGAGGAATCAAGGAAACTATTAAACTTGCGCAGAACTTAGGAATAACCAGTCTTACTAAAGATAGTAATTTCTACGGACTCGGTTTGGTCCTAGGAGGAGGAGAAGTAAGCCTGCTTGAGCTTACTAATGCCTATGCCGTATTTTCAAGCGAAGGTGTATACCATAAGCCACAAGGTATTCTCTCAGTTGAAGATTCAGAGGGAAATATGTTAGAAGAGTATCAAGCAAATGAAAGTAGAGTTCTTTCAGAAAATGTTGCCCGTATGATTTCAAGTATTCTTTCTGATAATGCTGCGAGAGCTCCACTCTTTGGTTCTCAATCTTTCTTGAATTTTGGAGGAACGAATGTTGCTGCAAAAACAGGAACCACAAACGATAACCGAGATGCTTGGCTAGTAGGATATACCTCATCTGTAGCCTTAGGGGTTTGGACTGGAAATAATGATAATACTCCTATGAAAAAAGGATCAACGATTTCTGGAAAACCTTGGCGTTCTTTCATGGATGAGGTTATTAAAAAGTACCCAGCACAAAATTTCACGAATTACAGTCTTCCAAGTAACTTTAGTCAATTACCTGCAATGGTACGCGGAGTATGGCAAGGAGGAGATGGAACAAGAAGAACCATTGATTCAAGAACAGGAGAACCAGCAGATGAAACAACTCCTGAAGAATTTAAAAAAGAAGTAGGAAGTTTTGATCCTCATACTATTCTTCACTATATTTCAAAAGATAATCCGACAGTGAATAACGCTTCACGAAGTGATTCTCAATATAGAAATTGGGAAGCGTCAGTTCAAGCCTACGCACAATCAAACTTCCAGCAAGAATATCAAGATTCCCTTCAAACATCAGAAGTAGATAATCTCTCTGAAAACTCAAATTCAATGATCGGAATTCAAGGATTTAATTCACAACGTGAATATAGCTATGAAGATTCTGACAAGATCAGTGTTTCTTTCGATGAGCTTGATATTGACGATGTAGTGAGAGTAGATTTCTTTATTAATGACAGTTTGTTTGGATCAGATTCTAATCAACCTTTTAATATCGATTTAGAATTTTCTCAGATGAATAATTTGAAAAAAGATAATGTACTAAAGGTACTTGTTACCACTCATAGTGGGCAGGAACTATCAGCACAAGAATCGTTTACCGTTACTGGAGTCCCGGTAGTTTCTGGTTCACCAGAAGTTACCCAATAAAAAATCCCCAAAGGGATTTTTTATTATAGATTTACGTAGATATCTTGAACATCATCATGTTCTTCTAAAAGCTCCATAAGATTCTCTAGTTTCTCTGCATCTTCTTCTGAAATATCAATAGTTGAATTAGGAATCCAATCTTGCTCCTCGTTTTTCGTAAAGTTCCATGAGACTGACCCAGGGGTTCCTAATGAACCATTATTCTTTGTTAAAATATGTTTTACTTCAGAATTGGTTCGATTAGTATTGTCAGTTAATCCAGTAATAATCAGCCCAACCCCTCCTGGTCCATATGCTTCATAAAGAACACTTTGAGTGTCACCTGATTCATTAGCTTTTTTAATGGCTCGTTCGATGTTGTCTTTTGGCATATTTGCCTTGAGTGCTTTAGCAATAGCATTAGCTAGTCCAGCTGACTGTACGTCTCCTCCAGCCTTTTTAGCCTCAACCTGGATGAATCGTACCAGCTTTCCAAATTCGCGTGATTTTGCAGCGTCAGTAGCTGCTTTTTTGTGTTTGATTTTTGACCATTTATTATGTCCTGACATATGCTTAAAATTAACTAATTATTTCTATTTATAAATTAATATGATTTTTCTAATAGTATTTATGAAATACTTGAAAGATGTTCCCTGGCTTTTTCAGTAACCATTCTCCCTCGAGAAGTGAGCTCTAATAGTCCGCATTGAATAAGATAGGGTTCTATTACCGATTCAAGAGAGGAGTCTTCTTCGTGAGTAGCGGTAGCAATCGTTTTTAATCCAACGGGACCTCCGTTAAATTTTGATATTATTGTCTCAAGGACCTCACGGTCTATTTGTCGCAAGCCAATAGAATCTATTCCAATAAGTTCAAGTGATGCAAGTACCGTAGTGTGATCAATTTCTGTATTATGAACCACAGCAAAATCTCGACATCTCTTTAGAAAGTAATTTGCCGTACGAGGGGTAAATCTACTTCTCTTTGAAATTTCAATAATACCTTCGCTGCTTATTTCAATACCTAGTTTATTTGCTGACTGCTGAACAATACGCGCAATTTCATCTTGGGTATAAAATTCAAGCTTGAATACTCCTCCTGAAAAACGAGAACGTAGCGGCGAGGAAACCATAGCAATTTTTGTCGTAGCACCAATAAGGGTAAATGAAGGAATATCTAACTGAATTGTTCGAGCAGATGGACCTTTACCAATAATGATATCTAACACCCCCGATTCCATTGCAGGATAGAGTACTTCCTCGATACTTTTGTTTAGTCGATGAATTTCGTCGATAAATAGAATGTCACCATTATTTAGATTGGTAAGGATACTTGCTAAGTCCCCAATTTTTTCTATTGCAGGACCAGAGGTGACCACCATATGGTGACTAGTCTCCTTTGCAATTAAATAAGACAGGGTAGTTTTACCTAATCCAGGAGGACCGTAAAATAGAATATGTTCAGGTTGTTGATTTCGCTTCTCTGCAGATTTTAAAAGAATATGAAGATTATCTTTAATTCTTTCTTGCCCAATATATTCGTCCCATGTGGTAGGTCGTAATTGAGGGTCAATCACTTCCGGAATATCTTTCTTTATATCATTCTGCTTGTGTGCTTTTGGGTACATGATATAATTCTAGCACATGAGCATGTAAATCAAGCTCTCTTGACTTTAGGTAATTTTATCAACATTTTATACACAGGACCGACTAGCGGGGTTTTGTTATGGTGTTATACTAATCTTAAGTTAATTTAAGTTATACACAGTTGTTCTTGACAAAGTTTCACTTTGTGCTACTATGTAATTATAGCTTACGTTAAGCATTACTTTTCAGTAAAATAATCTCTAAGTGACCAGATCTCGCGAATATGGTTTTGTGGATAAGACTCGTTGGTTCCCACCCTGGTAGTGACTCTTACTGACGTCATCCTTGAAGCATTGTCATTCTTTTTTCTGTTTGTTTAGAGATTAATTTACTGAAAAAATAAAAAGCGCATAATGCGCTTTTTTTGTTATTAAAATAACTTTAATAGTTTTTCTGGTGTACAATAGTAGTACCTATGTCATATTTTGATGAAACAGAACAAACAAAAAAAATCCAGGAAATTCATAACAGAGAAGAAGAAGTTTTTGTACAACATGCAGCTTCTAAATTTGGATTGCCTTACATTGATCTTTCGGGGGTAACGATTGATACTGACGCGTTAACTATTCTAAAAGAAGAAGAGTCACGCAGTGCTCAGATAGCAGCTTTCCGTATGGTTGGAAAAGATTTATATGTAGCGGTGAAGTCACCAAATTTACCTAACACAAAAGAAGTCCTTAATAGACTTGCTGTTGATTATACTCTTGGTATTCATATGGTTTCAGAAAAAAGTCTGGTAAAGGCTTGGGCTCGATACCAGGATGTTTCAAAAGCTGAGTACGCACACGGTGGAATGCTAGATATCTCTCCTGAAGAACTTGAACACTACGCAGCTAAACTAAAAAAGAATATTGACATTGAAGACGAAATTTCTTCAATACTAGCTGATGAAAGCATGAAGAAAACAAGTACCTTGATGGGAATCATCTTTGGAGGTGCTATTGCTACTAAATCTTCAGATGTTCATATCGAGGCTCAGGAAGATACTGTTCGTATTCGTTTCCGACAAGATGGAGTTTTGCAAGATATCGCAAATATAGACCATGCAACCTACGAAAAACTCCTTTCAAGAATTAAGTTACTTTCAGAGATGAAATTAACCCAGCGCGAAAATGCACAAGACGGACGCTTTACTATTAACTTTAATGAAAAAGTAATTGAAGTCCGAGTTTCTGTGATTCCTAGTGCTTATGGCGAATCTTTCGTTATGCGTATTTTGAATCCAGATGGAATTAACCAAGGAATTGAAAGTCTTGGAATTGAACCACGTCTCTATCAAATTCTCTTGAAAGAAATTGAAAAGCCAAACGGAATGATTTTGACAACTGGGCCGACAGGGTCAGGAAAGACTACTACTCTTTATTCTTTCTTGCGAAAGGTATACAACCCTGAGGTAAAAATTCTTACCATTGAAGACCCTATCGAATATCACTTAACGGGTATTAGCCAAACTCAAGTAAATCGACAAAAAGATTATACTTTCCAATCTGGACTTCGAGCAGCCTTGCGGCAGGACCCGGACATTATCATGGTCGGGGAAATCCGAGATAACGAAACAGCAACGATTGCGGTTAATGCTTCTCTTACGGGTCACTTGGTGCTTTCTACTCTCCACACCAACAGTGCTGCTGGAGTTATTCCACGTTTGATTGACCTTGGCGTCTCACCTCAAATTCTTGCAGCTGCTTTGTCAGTATCTATTGCACAGCGATTGGTTCGTCGTGTTTGTCCTCATTGTAGTTACAAAGAAAAAGCAAACGAAGAAGAATCAATTTTGATTCAGCGAGTATTACAAGAAGCAGAAAACAACAATAAACCGCTTGCAGATTATGGAGTTTCTCCAACTCAAGAAATTTTCCTTACCAAGAGTAAGGGTTGTGAGCTTTGTAACGGAACTGGGTACAAGGGACGAATAGGAATTTATGAAGCAATTATTACTGATGAGTTAATTGAAGAGCTATTGAGTACCAAACCTTCAGAACAAGAAGTGAGAAGAGTTGCTGAAAAACAAGGCCTCCTTAATATGAGAGAGGATGGAGCTATTAAAATAATTAATGGTATGACAACCTTAGATGAGGTTACTTCGGTAGTAGATATGGAAATAAAGAATTTCCATCCCGTTGAAGCAATCGCTGATCCTGTTGTACAAGAGGAAAAAGTTGTCCCTTTGAACACTAATCATGACCTAAGCCCAGAATCAGTATTTTCTGATCAGTCTTTGGAAACATCGCTTTTACTTGATTATTTGAGAAAGCTCATAGAAGAACAGACCATTAACCCCGATGCTAATGTCCTGGATAAAATTGCGAAGGTTCAAGCAACCATTAGTAATCTTGTTGCTCACCCAAGGATAACTGAGGTTATGAATATTGAACACAAGGATATTCCCGAGGTTCACACCAAGGTCCAACAAATTAATCATGAGTTGATGGTGCTTCAAGATTCTCAAAAAATGAGTCCTACTCTTACTGCCGCTCCAAAGCTACAGCAAATTCATGATGATTTGGAAGGATTAATTAAATAGTAGCTTAAAAAGAAACAAACCACGAGGGTTTGTTTTGTATTGACAAAATACATATATATGCTAATATAAATAAAAATAAATTAATCTTTAAAATTAAATAAAATGAAAAAAATTATCGCACTTTTTTTAGTTTCAGCATCTTTATTTATTACTTCTTGTAGTAATGATGATGAAGTTGTAAATCCTCCAGCAGTTGTGGTAGAGAGTTATCAGGTAACCCATTCCTTAACCGGTAATCAAACTGTTGATACAATTAAGGTCACCGCGACTCTTAAAAATCTTGATGCTCTTGCTTATGCTAGGGTTAGTAATTCTTCTGGCTTTCTGTCTGATTTTCAGTTGACGAGAATTAGTGGAGATCTTTTTAAAGGTCAAACCATTCTCTATGATACTGATGTCCCATCAGGGACTTATCAGGTTAAATTGTATTTAAAAGGAGAACCTACTGGGTATTCTCAGAGTATCACTATACTGTGGCAAGGAAGCTCTAATCCTACTGGAACACTCGCTGCTAATTTAGCAGAAGTTTTTAATAAAACTCCTAACAGTGGTACAACAACTATTAATTTTGTTAATAGTACGAGTGCTGCCGTTACGGGAATTTTGAAAGCCACAGGAACTATGTCAGGTATACAAAACTTCAATGTTAGTTTACCTATTTCTAACTTTTCCTACTTTAATCAGACTATTAATAGCCTGATTCCTGGAGAAACGGTTAATTTACAATTAACTACGACTGCTGGCGCTAATTTGGCTACTAAAAGTTTTACTGTTCCCTTGGTTGCTTATAGTAATATAAGTCACACTACAGGTTCAGGGTTAAGTAATTTAAGTACTACACAAAACCAAACTAATATTGCTTTTTCAAAAACTGTTTTTACTTCAACTGGAGTAACTAACTTTTCTACCGTTAAATTTTATTTCAAATCTAATACAACTGGAGTAAATCCCTGGGACGTATTACTTTTGTTAGGAAAAGCTGGGAACAATGTTGTGGTAAATACTTCATCGGCATGGACAGCTATGGGCGATGGATGGTACCGAGTTACTATTCCACTTAGCGACAGTATTGGTCTTGGAACTAATCAGCAGAATTTTTTATTGAGTACCAAAACCTACACGCTAAGTACCCCTGCAAATTTTAGCTACAAACTAGAATTTGTAGATGGACAAGGTGTAGTCTTTGAAACCTCATCCTTAAGTTTAACGACAAACTAAAATCAAAATTTAATCTACAAATAACCCTTCACAAGAGGGTTATTTTTTTTTGAAAAATAGGAAAAATTATAATAAGAACAAGCAAAGGAATATATACGAGATATTGACAATATTAATATCTATGCTATATTTAAACAAAATAAATTAATCTTTAAAATTAAATAACAATGAAAAAACTATTTTTTTTAGCGCTTGCTTCATTAATGATAATGATAACAAGCTGCTCAAGCAAGAAAGTTGTAGCAACAACTACCACCACGACCTCTAATTGCCCTTGGCAAATGGGTCAAATGACAGAAAAAACCATTCAGAACTTTCAGCTTTCAGCTGAAAGATTAGAAGGATCAAAGGTTTCAATTGACAGAGATATAAAATTAGAACTCCCGACAGAACACAAAGTAGATTCTGCTGGAAGACATAATTTTTATCAAAAAGGAATTTTTCTCCCTGCCGGATCAGTTGGTGTTATTCATAGCACGAGTATAGATAATGAGGCAGTAGTTAAGGCTCCTAAAAAGATTTATGTTACCTTTTCAGAAAAAACAAATGGTAATCATACATCAGGGACCGTGGTTAACGATCCTTTGGTTAATGAGTTGTTTAAAACACTCGACCAAGACTCATTAAAGGTAAGTACTCAAAAAGTATCACGATTACTAACTTTTTGCTTTGAGCTAGAGAATTCAAAAGAAATATCGAATGTCGTACTTCTTATGAAAAAAGATGTTTCTCCGGAAGTGTATCGCAGCTTATCAAGTAAAGGTATTGTTGCCGATGGGCAAGGTTATTTAAGAAATGGAAATTCTTACTATCAAATGGTAGGAGGAAAACCCGTTCTATATAATCCAACAACTTCTCAAGGATTAGGGAAATACCGCTTAAGTTTCGTAAAAGTTCAGGATCCTGAGCTAAAGAAGTTTAATACATCTATTCCATCATCAAGTAATGGTTATGCTAAAGTCGGCAGCGACTATTTAATCTTTGATTCAGTACATTCTGAATTCTACTTAAATTCTGGTGCCACTGTGTACCTTGATCAAATAAAATTTAGAGTGTGTTCTCAATTAGAGAGTATTAAGACTGAAGGTTTTGACGAGAAAAAATAGTATTAAAGGTAAATATAAAGAGCATCCATAAGATGCTCTTTTTTGCTTATCCACTTTTCCACAGCTTTGACATATAGCTATTGACATTGTCTAATATGAATGCTATATTTATATCAAATAAGATAAAATATCTAACCTGTTCTTTTAACAAAAAAATATATAAAATGAAAAAAATTATTTTCTTACTTAACTTAGTAATTGCGCTTAATGTTTATTCTCAAAACACGGTTATCATTGATGGTAATCAAAGAAGAGTTGATATGATGTCTACTGTTTCTGAAGGCTACTTAGATGGTCAAGGAAAAAAAGCAACTATCGTAAAAACTTATTCTGCTGGATATAATGATCCTTCAGGAAAAACTTTAGGTACTACGAATGGTACTTGGGTAAAAGTTAGTTTTCCTCAAACAGGAACTACTAAATTTATTCAAATATCTAACAGTATGTTAGCTAAAATGGAAAACATTTTAACTGATGCTACTAGCAATGTTTCTCGTGCTGATGTTGTGAATCAATTATGTAATACTCAATCAACTTTGTTGAAAGAGGTTTTGAATTATGTTTCTGCTAAACAAGTAGTGGCAAATTCAAACGATTGTAATTGTGAACCAAAAGTAGTTTACGTAAATAACACTCCAAGAGAGCAAGTGAACGTAAATGATTTTGAAACAGTAACTAATTCTTGTGATCAGGCAAAAACTGAACTTGCAAAATTAGAAACTATTTACAAATATGCAGACAGAAAAACTATTCAGGCAAACGGCTTTAAAAACAAAAGAGCTGTTGAACAAGCAATGATCGATTTGGCGATTGCTAATCCAAACTGTAATGACTTGGCCCTAAAAATCCAAAGAAAAAACAACACATGGATGTGGATTGCTGGTGGTGTTGCTACTGTTCTTCTTGCTGATGCTATTGAAGGTAATGGAATTGACTTGTTTGGACTTGTAAAATCAGGTTCAAATAACTCAGCAAAAGTTATCACTCACACTGAACCAACAGGTTCAGGATCAAACAATGGTGGTGGTACGGTTATCACTCACACTGGTACTGCAGGGAAAACTACAGCTGCCGTAAATTCTGGTTTTGGAAAAATTTCTTCTAGAAGATAATTACACAAAATTTAATACTAAACACTAACTTCGGTTAGTGTTTTTTTTTATAAAAAAATAAAATATAATATTGACATTATCTAAAAATATGATACGGTAATAAAAAATAGTACACTAATATTAACTTTAAAAATTAAATAACAATGAAAAAATTATTTTTAATTATCTTTCTGTTGTGGATTCAATATTCGCAATCACAACAGATTTTTACCGAAGCTGGCACTGGAAACAAATACTATTACATTGAAAGTAGAGAATTTGTTCCTGCAAAGATTAAAATCTTAGGAAAAAATGATAAACCAGCAATCGCTGCAAAAATCATTGAAATTTTAGATGTAAGTGGAACTTACATACAACCCACATTTGTAAAGAATAAGGGATACGGTAAAGATGGAACCTTCTCTTATATTTATATTAATGATAAATATTTTGATAAGGTGCAATTTTTGGATGAAACAGAAAAAAAGCTTCGATACATTATTAATCCAGCTTCAACGGTTTCAGCAAAAGATGCTCAAGAGGCATGTTCAACTCAACTAGCAGTATTACGATCAGCATATAATCAGGCAAAAAAATTAGGAATATACAATACCACTAAACAAAAAGTGTATACTGATAACTCTAATTCTGATATAAATGTTTATAATCCTGATATTGAAGGAACGGTAGTTCCTGTAAAGATTAACTCAAACGATTTTCAAATTAATGAAAATGAATTTCAACAACCTCAAGAAAATCCAAGTGGTATAAATTACGGCAGAATTAAAAACGTAGATTATAGTTTGAACAAGAAAGTATCGCCAATTGTTTACCAAGCACAGCCTGCGACGTATCAAGTTCCGAGCACTACTTACCAAACAGTAAGTTATGTTGATGAGTGCACGGTATTACACCAAAAGTATCCAAGCTTATTTGAGCTGTATCAACAAACACAGTCCAAAAAAGTCTTTAATAATGTTAACTGGTCAGAACGCCTTGATTTAAAGAGGTGTGCAACTGGAAAGACTTATTTTGGTAGAAATTGGGGCTGGATTGTTCCACTAGCTGCTGGTCTTGTCTTTACTGGAATTGATGCTGTTTCAGATGATGTGAATGTTATTTGGGGAAAAACCCAAAACAATAATCCTGGTGGGATTATTCACACTGAGCCACAGGGTGGCAATTAAAAAATAATTTAACAATTTAAAATGAGCGCTCTATATAAAATAGGGCGCTTTTGTTTTAAAGTTATCAACAAGCCCACAAAATGAGTATGTAAAAGTGCTTGACAAAGTGTATATATGTGATAGTATATTCAATGTTAATAGAGTATTAACAAATTATCACTAATTATTCAGACTTATTTACTAATGACTATGAAAACACTTATCAACAAATTAATGAAATTCGCACTGGTTGCCAGTTTTGCTTTTGCAGGGGCAGCATTTGCGAATGCTTCATTCGTAAGCGATCCTTCTACCCAAGGTAACGGAGTTACTTCAATCGGAAGTGGATACAACGATGCAAACGATGCTAACTCACTTTCAGTGAGTATTCCTAATAACGGAGACTCTGAAGAATTCTATGTCTTTATTGATTACCAGAACGCAAGCAGTTCAACTTTAGAAGGGGTTCGAGCACGATTGACCTACTCTGGAACAAGTACTGTTACCTTTACCGGAAAACTAACTTCAAGTAACGGAGGAACCGTAAGTGATAGTGCAACCCTAACTGGACTACCAAGCAGTCATGAACTTGTTTTGGTTTCATCAACCAAAGTAAACACTCACGGAAGTCAGTGTGGAAGTATGTATGAATACAACACTTCAATCTCTGGACTTACTAGCTCAAACGGAGCTCTTGTTGGGAGTCTTGATAACGTAGGGCAATCTGCAACAAACGGATACACTGGAGCCTGTTCACAGGGACACGTGGTGGCAAAATTCAAGATTACCAACACCGAAGATGGTGGAGGAAATGGAACAGGTGATGTTGATGTAAATACTCTTGCTGCGTCAAGCGTGACTACTTCTAGTGCAAAACTAAACGGAGACCTTGTTACTGGAGGACCTGCAGACCACTACTGGTTTGTATACTCAGCTTCAGACACAACTCCTGAATGTACTCTCGTTCCAAACGATCCAAACCCAAACGCAAGTTACATTGCAACTGGAACTAATCCTTCATACTCATATGTTCAATCAGGATTAAGTGCAAACACTACTTACTACTACCAGGCTTGTGTCACCATTGATGGTGAAGTCTATGCTGGAGGAGTTAAGGTATTTGAAACTAATGGAAACAACAATGATGATGACGATAACGACGATGACTCAGTAGATGTTGAAATTGATACCCTTCCATACGAAGATATTGGAACAACTTTTGCAGAACTTTGTGGAGATCTACAAGATGATGGTGGTGACTCAGGACTTCGAACAAACATTGAAGTACGACCAGCAAGCGGAGGTTCATGGGATGGATCACCCTTCCGACAACAAGGAGAAGGTGATTACTGTGTAACTGTAAATGGTCTAACTCCTAACACTCGATACCAATACCGAGCATGTACCGATGAAGGTGATTGCGGAGATGTTCGAACTTTCATCACCAATGGAGGTGGTCAAGTACTACCTTTGAATGTTAATACTCTTGCTCCTACTAGTATTGGAGCTACCTCAGCAGTTCTCAATGGTAGCTACCAAGGTTCAAGTCTTGAACCAACTCGAATGTGGTTTGAATGGGGACGAAGTCAATCACTAGGAACTCGAAAACAAACATTTTCTCGAACAGCAACCGCTGGAAACTTTAATGATTCATTCAACGGACTACAAAGCTGTTCTACCTACTACTACCGAGCAGTAGCTCAGAATAGTACTGGAATTAAGTATGGTAACACCTACCAACTAACTACTAGCTGTGTTACTTCAACAGGAGGAACAACCGTAGTTACCCAACCACCAAAAGTAACCGTTGTAGAAAAAGTTGAAGAACAAACTATTGACCTCGATAGTCTAGGACTAGGGCTATCACTTCTACGACTAGATATCGATGATAATAAAGACGCTGTTTCTCGAGATTCAATTGTTGAGTACGTAGTTCGATGGGAAAATATTTCAAATATTGATCTAGATACTATTGATATCAAGGTTGTCGTTCCTAAAGAAATTACCGTAACAGGTAGTTCAAAAGGACGATTTGATGCAGATGAAAATGTTCTCTTCTATACTATCGACCGACTTGATCGAGAAGAATCAGGAGAACTAACCATTAGCGGAGTTGTAAACAACGGAAGTCTTGGAGATGTAATTACTGCAGAAGCAACTGCTGCTTACAACAACCCAATTAATGATGCTCAAGAAAATGCTACTGACTACGATGTTGATGACTTTGTACTTAATACCAACTTTGGATCAGCGTCAGTATTTGGACTATCAAATATTACTTTCCTAGGATGGTTAACTATTCTTCTTGGACTTCTCATTATTTTCTTGATTGCGCGATGGCTCTATCTTGAACGAGAAGAACTCCGAGCTCAAGCATACGCGGGATATCGACCAGCTATTGGTCAGGATCCACGTTATGGTTATGATCCACGATTCCTTGGATCAGCTCCACAAGACCAAGCTCCACGCGCTGTTGTAGAACCACGCTACGATCAAGGTCCAGATGATAGCTACCAACCATACCGACCTAACCGAGGTTAGTCTCACTTAAAAAAAATCTGACTTTTGTCAGGTTTTTTGTTTTTGGTATTATGCTTGTATGATTACTGAGTATTCTATTTCTTCTATTGATGAACTTAAGGTGTGGGCAGAAAATTTCATCAGCAGACTCACTCCTCTATCATCATACGCTAGGATAATTACGCTCACTGGTGACTTAGGTGCAGGAAAAACAAGTTTGGTGCAACAACTTGCTTTAGCATTAGGAGTTCAAGAAGAAGTAACCAGTCCGACTTTTGTTATTCAACGGGAGTATGCGATTGAAAAAGAAGCTACCGACTTTGAAAATTTGATTCACTTAGATGCCTACCGACTAGAAAGCAAAAGTGAACTAGAGTATTTAAAATGGAAAGAAACTATAAGTAATTCAAAAAATATTGTTTGTATAGAGTGGCCAGAAATGGTCGAAGGAATAGCGATGCCTAATGCAATAAATATTAGACTTGAGATAGCTCAAGGAGAAACAAGAGTCTTAACATTAGAAACTATTAATTAAAAAACCTTTTATAAATAGGTGGTATACTCTTTATATATGCAAAAAAAATCTGAAAAACCATTGCTTTTATTGCTCGATGCTCATGCCATCATTCATCGTGCGTATCATGCTTTGCCTGATTTTGCGACTCGAGAGGGAGTTCCTACGGGAGCAATCTACGGTTTTGCGAGCATGATTTTTAAAATTGTTTCAGATTTTAATCCTGATTATATCGTTGCTTGCTACGATTTACCTGGAAAGACGTTTCGTCATGAGGCGTATGATGAATATAAAGGAACCCGTTCAAAAACAGATGACGCACTAACTATGCAATTTGATGCTACTCGTGAACTATGTACCTACCTAGGAATCCCTCAGTACGATGCACCTGGGTTTGAAGCTGACGATATTTTAGGAACTATTGCGGACCAGCTCCGAGAGACTGATATTGATATTATTATTGCTTCTGGGGATATGGATACCTTGCAGTTGGTTGAAGGAAATCGAGTCCGAGTATTTACTTTAAAGAGAGGAATGAATGATACCGTTCTCTATGATGAGGATGCTGTTCGGTTACGATTTGGTTTTGGTCCCGAGCGTATTCCTGACTACAAGGGTCTTCGTGGTGACCCTTCAGATAATATTCCAGGAGTAAAGGGAATTGGTGAAAAGGCAGCAGAATTAATTTTGCACGCTTTTGGAAGTCTGGAAGCTTGTTATGAAGTTTTGGAATCATCTGTTGAAAAAGCAAAAGAAGCTGGGTTAACCGATAGAATTATTAAACTTCTCCAAGAAGGAAAAGAAACCGCAGAATTTTCAAAAATTCTTGCGACCATTCGCCGTGATTCACCTATCGAATTTGAGATTCCAGAAAATTCATGGAAGGATAGTTTACAAACAGAAGCACTTCAAGATTTTTTTGATCGCTATGAGTTTCGAGGTTTTCGAGATCGAATTCAAAAAATAACTGGTGTTGTTGTTTCTTCGGAATACAGCCAAGAATCAAATTTACCGCTAGATCAACAGAATTCTAATACAGAGAATAACCAAGAAAATACCGAAAATACACCTCTCTCTGCTGAAGATCAAAAGAACGAAGATAAGATGTTTCGTGAGGCAAGTATTGCACTCTGGCTCATTGATTCTGATTACAAAGAGGCAGAGTTAGAAGATGTCTTTCGTCATACCAGACAAAAGAATATTGTAGATGCGCATAGAGTAATTTTTGAAGAGCTTTCTCGCGAACCAAAACTACAATCAATCTTTGATTATATTGAGGCTCCGCTAATGGATATTATTTATCGAATGCAGGAAACAGGAATTGGTCTTGATGCTCCGTTCTTTACTAAGCTAACCGCAGAGTATCGAAATGAACTTGAAGGTATCGAGAAAAAAGTTCATGAACTTGCAGGGTTTGAATTTAATGTTCGCTCTCCTAAACAGCTTTCTCAAATTCTTTTCGAAGAACTAGCACTTCCTACCAAGAAAATAAAAAAATCAGCAAAGACAGGAATCTATAGTACCAATGTTGATGCCCTAGAAAAATTAGAAGGGGTTCATCCTATTATTGATCTTGTCACCCAGTATCGAGAGCTGGATAAATTACTCAGTACCTATTTGGAGGTCCTACCAAAACTTGTAGCTTTTGATGGAAGACTTCATCCTCGTTTTATCCAAAACGGAACGACTACGGGAAGGTTTTCTTCAAAAGACCCTAATGTTCAAAATATTCCAACGCGAACTGATATAGGGAGAAAAATCAGAGAGGGATTTGTTGCTCGTGATGGCTATGAATTGGTTTCTTTTGACTACTCACAAATTGAGTTACGAGTTCTTGCGATGTTGTCATCTGATGATCAGCTTATTTCAATTTTCAAAGAAGGAAGAGATATTCACACAGCTGTCGCATCTATGATTGGTGGAGTTTCATATGATAAGGTTGATCGTGAATTACGTAGAAAGGCAAAAATTGTAAACTTCGGAATTCTCTACGGAATGGGGGTTACGAGTCTTCATAAACAAATGGGAGGGGAGCGCCAAGAGGCTCAAACCTTTCATCAGGGTTTCTTTGAAAAGTTTCCGGAAGCTACTGCCTTTTTAGAAAAGACCAAAGAGCATGCCCACCAGTACGGATATACCGACACATTATTTGGGCGTCGACGACAGTTTAAAGACATTAATTCTCGGTTACCGTTTATTAGGGCTTCTGCTGAACGTATGGCCTTGAACGCTCCTATTCAAGGAACCTCAGCCGATATGATTAAGTTAGCAATGGTTTCTGTTGATGGGTATCTAAAAGAAGCTAAACAAATGGATGCTTCTTTAGTTCTTCAAATTCATGATGAAATTATTTATGAAGTTGCAAAAAAAGATGTCGAACCATTTATTCAAGAAGTAATTCCAAGAATGGAAAATGCTCTCTCTGAGTCATACCTAGCTTACTCTTCTGAAGTCCCACTATTGGTGCATACCTCACATGGTACCTCTTGGGGTGATTTAAAATAAACCTATAATAGGGTTTATTTTTATTATTTAATTGCCACACAGCGTGTATAATACAAGATATGTTGTACCTCATTATTGGTAATCGTGAGCAGCGATTAGAAGAACTCCGTAAAACGATAGATATTCTAGGTACTCAGTATGAGCTCCTGGAACACCGATATTTAGATGAATTCAAAGATCAAAAACTAGAAGATACTATTTCATTAGACACGGGTTTGTTTGGAGAAATTGAGTACTACGCCTTTCACGAGCTTGCGAGTTATCCTGATCGTAAATTACTTCAACAACTTCAAGAATCACCTAATCACTTTTTCTTTCTTGAAGAAAAAGTTTTGAAAAAAACGTCAGAAAACTTTTCAAAAGTTGAAGCAAAAATTATTGAATTCAAAGAAGCAAAGGCTGCGGCAGAAAAAAAATTTAATGTGTTTGCTCTAGCAGATGCCTTAGGCGAACGAGATAAAAAGAAGCTTTGGCTTTTGTATCACCAAGCTCTTGAAGTTACCGACAGCCCAGAAGAAATAAATGGAATTCTATTATGGCAGTTAAAAAACTTGGCGTTAATTCACCGTTCTCCAAACGGGATTCCGGATATGAATCCATATGTGTATACCAAGAATGTGCGCTACTCAAAGAATTTTACTTTTGATGAAGTTCTAAATTTGATGAATCAGTTTACTACGGCTTTTCATCGTAGAGATACTTTTGATACCTTGGAAATAAAAATTGAGAGAATAATTTTGTCATTATAAAAAATCGCCTCGAGCGATTTTTATATAATTCCTAAAATTTTTAGGATAAAGATGAGATAAAATAATAATAATCCAATTCCTTCCCAGGAACGAATTTTGTTATCAAGGATAACAAAGATGGTTGTTAGCGTTGCTAGTATTAAAAAGGGAATACCAACGATAAAAGTTTCAGAACTAATATTTAACGGGCGAATGAGGGAAGGAATACCAATAATAAATAAGAGATTAAAAGTATTTGAACCAAGGACATTTCCTATAGCTATACCATGGTTACCTCTCCGCACCGCTGAAATAGAGGTGAGTATTTCAGGTAATGAAGTACCTAGAGAAACAACCGTAATGGTAAGCAATGATGATGAAATATTCATTAACTGAGAAATTTCAAGAATACTATCAATAGTGTATTTGGAAGCAAAGGCAAGAAATCCTGCACTGACAATAATTATTCCTGTGTATTTTGCTAGGGTTTTAAAATTTCTTTCTTTAACTTTTGTTTTATTGCTTTCTAGGAAATCTTTTGTTTCATCAGAATCTTTTTTCTCTGGTTTTTGCCTTATGCTATAGATGATGAAAATGATAAAAAATATTAGTAGTGCCAACCCTTCCCCGGTAGATATTAATCTATCTAAACTAAAATAAGTAAATAGACCCATCGACATAAAAAAGAAAGGGAGGTCTGCATCAATCAGCGAAGTTTTTATCGTTAAGGTTTTCGCTACAACCCCAGCGATTCCTAGAATTAAAAGTGAATTTGCAATATTTGATCCTATAACATTATCAGCAACAAAAGATGTCTCTCCTGCATGAACAGCAAACAGAGAAGTAATAAGTTCAGGCAGTGAAGTTCCTATAGCAACAATAGTTGCACCGATAATAAAAGAGCTTAACCCAAAAAGAACTCCAATTTTTTCGCTGTACTTGGTAAAAAAATCAGCTGACTTCACTACAATATATAAACTTGCACAAAGTATAAGAAACCAAAGACCGATTAACATACGTTTACCTTATCATAGAAATATTTTCTAAAAAAGATTAAATAATTTATTAATTAAATAATTCTATAAAATTTGCTTATAGAGATATTCCCAAAATAAAATCTCTCTGCTAACGCAAAGAGTTTTTATGGTGGTCCCCCCGGAAGGGCTCGAACCTTCGACCGTCAGCTTAAAAGGCTGCTGCTCTACCGACTGAGCTACAGGGGGATATATTCGGTACAGAGTGATATTATTACACATTTCCTGTTAGTCAATAGTTACGCTAACAATAAACAGTTTTTTGGGTTTTTTGTCACTATATTTTTATTGTTAAATTTTAAATATTACTCATTTGTAATTACCTATTTCATGATAATGTTAAATCATGAAGTTTTCAGTACTCCTCTATAATATTCGAAGCGCCCATAATGTAGGATCAATCATGCGAACCGCAGATGCTGCTGGGTTCTCTCAAGTCTATCTGACAGGCTACACACCAAGCCCACAGGACAGATTTGGGAGAATGAGACCAGATATAGCTAAAGTTGCCTTAGGTGCTGAACAGAGCCTCTTGTGGTCACACCACGACGATATTAAGGTTCTCCTAGAGGAACTACGAGAGAAAAAGGTATATTTGCTAGCCTTAGAACAATCAGAAAACTCATTTCAATATGATCAGGTGGTAGTCCCCCCTGAATTTACAGAATGCGTTTTAGTGGTTGGGGAAGAAACTAAAGGAATCGAATCTGAACTATTATCATATATGGACGCTGTTGTTGAAATTCCTATGCGGGGAATGAAAGAGTCACTGAATGTTTCGGTGGCGTTTGGTATTAGTGCCTACGAGTTAGTTCGTTCATGTTTTAAATAGGTCTACTTTAAATAGAAGGAATAAAAAACCAGGAATATTTTCCTGGTTTAATTTTTTATAGCATTAAGTGCTGCTTTTATTTTTTCGTTAACGTCAGTAATCTCCTGAGAAATTTTTGAAAGTGCTTGGTAGGCCTGAGCTGGTGAATATCCTAATGCGACAAGGGCATCAATAACATCGGTATCATCTTGGTGTATTTCAACTTCAGTTTCACGAGCGTAATCTTTTAATTTATCTCGAAGTTCGATACACATTTTTTCTGCGGTCTTTTTTCCTACTCCTGGAACTGAGCTTAGGAAGGCAATGTTTTCACTTACCAAGGCTTGATAGAGAGTATCAGTTGAAGCGAGCCCTATAATACCAAGGGCTGATTTTGGTCCAATTCCAGAAACCTCTAAAAGTTTTCTGAAAAAATAGAGTTGATTCTGGGTTTCAAAACCGTATAAATCAAGAGTATTTTCGCGAACAAGGGTATGAATGTATAAGCCAATTTCTCCTTGTGATAATGACCACACAAGAGTAGCCTCGGTTACCTGTACGAGGTACCCAACTCCCTGAACATCAATGATGAGATTTTTATCAAAAGTATCAAAACTTCTTCCTCGTAAGTAACCAATCATACACCTAGTGTACCTGAGTCGCATAAAAATAAAAAGAAATTTATTTTCCTTGTTTAAATATGTTCTTATTTTTCTATTTCAGTCATATTCTCGTTACTGTGATAGGATAGAACTATGAATATTGAAATCCTCTTTGAAAATGACGATTACCTGGTAATTAACAAACCCTCTGGTTTAGTAGTGCATGCTGATGGTAAAACGCCGGAACCAACCTTAGTTGATTGGATACTAGAACAGTATCCTTCAATTCGAGGGGTGGGGGAAAATATGCAGGTCCAGGACAAAGACGGAAATGAAACCACAATAGAACGCCCAGGTATTGTTCATCGTATCGATCGAGACACTTCAGGGTGTTTGGTTATTGCTAAACATGAAGATTCTTTTCAATATTTGAAACAACTGTTTCAAGATCACGAGGTTAAAAAGACCTACCAAGCTTTGGTATATGGAAATATGAAACAGGACACCGGTAGTATTGATGCCCCGATAGGAAAAAACAGAGGTGATTTTCGTATGAAAGATGCTGGGCCTCATGCGCGAGGAACTTTGCGAGATGCACACACTGATTACCGCGTTATTGAACGCTATGAAAATTTAAAGAAACTTGATAAGCAAAAACAAACGCCAAAATATACGTTTGTTGAGTTATATCCAAAAACTGGGCGGACTCACCAGATTCGTGTCCACTTAAAACATTTACAATATCCTATTGTTTCAGATTCGCTTTATGCAGGTAAACGAAAGCCAGAGTTAGAGTTAACTCGCACAGGTCTGCATTCTTCTAGAATAACTTTTACCGATCAGAAGGGAAATCTTGTTGATGTACAGGCTCCGCTTGCAAAGGATATTGCTCGGGCGCTAGAACTTCTTTCGGTGAGGGTTATGTAATTTGAATATAATTTAATATTGACTATACGTATTATAGTGATATAATATATTCAAACCTTAAAACATTTTTTAATGAAACTACAAAGAAGGCTTTCAAACCACGGTTTTCCTTTTCAATTAAAAGAAGAACCATTACAAAAAGATGTTGTTTCTGTGAATAGAACAGAAATTCCAAACACAGAAAGTAATTATAACGAAGTTTACAATTATTTTTCTGAGGTTCTTTTTGAGGCTTATGCATCAGGTGCATACCTAATGCATGTAGATTTAGTACTTTTGGACAAACTTAGAGATTTTTCAGATTTAGAAAAAATTGAAAAAGATGAGTTTGAAAATTCATATTTGTTCTTCCTTGATGATTCGTATGGTTGCTGGGAATACTCAGTTCTTCCTAAAACAAAAAGATCTCAAGAGCGATACAATATCGAGTACTTAATTCTGACTGTAATAGAAGATTCATCAGACGCAAAGTTTTTTGAAGCATATTACGAGACCAGAAAAAACCGAGATGGAGTTCTTTTTGTAAGAATCCCACTATTTTTAATCAGAAATTTACATTTTAAAGAGCACTACTAATTGTGCACCCAAAAAGCATCATTCATTTGGTGCTTTTTTATGGATTTAATAAGATATCCACTTTTTCCCTTGATATTTTTATCTTCTGTGATAATCTCAGGAACAATATGGCAACAACAGCAACACATTTTCTTTCAGCTGACGTACAAAATCGTAAGGATTTTGACATTCGCTCAGGGGACACCGTAAAAGTGAACCTAAAAATTCAAGAAAAAGGAAAAACTCGAATCCAGACTTTCCAAGGTCTTGTTCTTGCTCGTAAACACGGAGCAGAAAACGGAGGTACTATCACCGTACGAAAAGTATCAAATGGAGTTGGAGTAGAACGAATTTTCCCACTTTACTCACCATCTATTGATTCAATCGAAGTAGTTCGACGAGCAAAAGTTCGACAATCAAAACTATACTTCCTTCGAGACGTTGTGGCGAAAACTATGCGTTACAAACTTCGACGTATTACCGATCTTGGGCATTCAACTAATGACCTTGATCCAATCGAAGCAATGACTGACGGAGAAGCAGTTGAAGCAACCGATGATCTTTTAGAACCAGAAGTTGTAGAAGAAACACCAGAAGTAGCTGCTGAAGTAGCAGAAGAAGAAAAAGAGGCCTAGTGTCTCTTTTTTCTGTTATACTATAAAGGTATGAATATTTGGTTTTCAATTGCCGTTGCAATTCTAGGATTGATAGGATTCTGGATTGCCGAAAAAATTATTAAAATGAAACAGAAGTCTAGCCCTATCACCTGTCCTATTGGATACGAATGTGACGATGTTATCCGTGGTCCTCACGCAAACTTTTTTGGGGTGCCAGTAGTTAACATGGGAATGTGGTACTTTATCCTTGTTTCTGCATTCTTTATCCTTGATGCCTTTCTTCCGTTTACTCGCGAGATAACTTTTGTTGCTTTACTTGTAACTGGACTTGCACTTGTGTTTGCTAGTTACCTCGTCGTAGTACAACTCTTTGTTGTTAAGAAATGGTGTAGCTGGTGTCTCTTTACTGCTCTGGCAGTATTTGGAATATTTGCAGTTACCTTCTCTGGATACTCAGAAGGGTTTGCAGGATTCTTATTCGATCATCGAAATTTGCTGTTAGTAACTTTTGGCCTTGCTTCATTGGTTGGAACTCTCGTTACTACCTTGCATGCGTATACTTTTGCTCGATTTTTGAAGGATTTTAAAATTACTCAAAAAGAGTCACGACGTCTAGTTATGTATTCTCAAACCGCCTGGGTTGCATTAGGATTCTCTTTCCTTGCAGGAGTAGGTCTCGTACTATCAGATGTATATCGAGAAATTACTGGAGCTTCTGCGTTCCTTGTTATTGGAATTATTCTGGGAGTTTTGGCTGTTTATGAATTAATTCAAAACACCTTGATTGCGCCACGACTCGTAAAGATTCATTTTGGTGACCATCCAAAGTTTGATGACCACGAACATAGCTTCCAACGAAAACTTTCAATTGCCTTTGCTGTGGTAGGAATTCTATCATGGTATATGCTGATGCTCTTTACGAACATTTCATGGCACGAATATATGCCGATTACTCTAGTACTATGGTACTTTGGAATCCTTATTGTTGGAGTACTTGTAGGAGTTGTTTTCGAAAGTATTATGTACCGTCGTTCACTTCTGGTAAAAGAATAATTACTATTTGCTTGGATAAAGTAAGTATGTATACTAATAGCGTCTCAAGGCGCTATTTGTTTTTGGGACCTTGATATTAAATCAAGAGTATGGTGACTATCGTATAACGGTTATTACTCCGGTTTGTGGTACCGGTTATGTGGGTTCGATTCCCGCTAGTCACCCACTAAAAAATCTCCTTGTTCCAAAGGGGATTTTTGTATAGATAATAATATTGTATTACACAATATACTTTACATATAGTAAATAATATGCTAATGTACTAGCAAACCGAATCACTGATTCAAAAAAATATACATTCACAACTAAAGACATATAACCTATGAAAGAACTACTTACATTAATTATTCAGAACATTGAGAACTTTGAATTAAGTCCTACATTTAGAAAAGGTCAGAAACCTTTCTATGATGGCATTGTTAAGGGTCTTAAAAAGGGCTGGAGAACGATGTACATTGAAGGGCCAACTGGTATGGGAAAAACCTTTATCGAGGCGATACTAGCTTCGGCAATTATTGGAAACTCCGATATCAAAATCCTTTTACTAACCTCAAAAATTACCTTGCTTCAGCAAATCAAACGCGAATTTAAAAGTTTCGTTGGGTTTCTGAAAACTGGTTTGTTTGGTGGTGGTTTCAAAAACTATCACGAACAAGTAACCATCATGACCTATGACTCATTTCGTAATTTAGATGAAGCTATTGCACAGCAGTATGCAGTCTTGTTACTTGATGAAGGGCATAAAGCACTTGGTGAAAAAACCAAAGCTAAATTGGAAAGACAAAAAGAATTTTCAATACTGATTGGGTTCACAGCAAGTGCTACCTATTCAGATGAAAAAAGTCTTGAAGAATTTCTTGTAAATAAGGCCTACGGTCTTTCTGTAGTAGAAGCGGTACACCTTGGTATGTTATCAAACATCAAGGTGATACTCGGTTCGGTTGATATTGAAATTAGTGTTCAACAAAAAGGAGAATCTAGAGGAGATTACGAAGAGCGTATCTCAGCTGATATTATTCGTGAAGGAGGAAACATTGCAACGGCTCGTTTATTCAAACGTGTATTTGCAAAACGAAACCTTCGAGGTATTGCTTTGGTTCTTACAAGGAATCAAGGATATGACCTGGTAGAACAATTCGCTCTAGAAGGCGTTAAGGCAGAGTTAATTCATAGTGGTATGAAACATGATGAACGTGAAGATCTGTTCGCTCGATTCAAAAACCACGAATTTTCTGTACTTGTCGGAATGGGTATTATCAAAGAAGGATTTGATGATCCAGGGATATCGGTTGCAATTACGACCTACCCGGTACAATCTACTGTTGATATGACTCAGTTTCCAGGAAGAGCTGAGCGAATTGATGAAGAGAACCCAGATAAAGTAGCATATATTGTTAATCTTGCTTTCAAGGTAAATAAACAATTATTCTATACTGATATTCTTGGTGGAGAATCAGAAGCGTTCCAGGGTAATGAAGAATATGCTGATGTATTAGAGTCTGAAGTAACAGGTTTAACAGAAAAACAGCCAACAAAGACTCTGTCACGTTCAAAAGAACAAGAAGCCAAAAATACTTTATCAGATGAAATAGATGATGAGCTCGTAAAAATCCAAAAGGAAAAAAGAGCGAAAAAACTGAATCTTATTTCGGAAGATGAATTTAAAAGAGCTATTGCAAAAAAACCTGAATCCTATATTACGGCGGTTGCAGTAACAGAGAAACAAGTAAGAGAAGTTGTTCGTTCGTATGAACCTACAGAATTTCTTTCATATGAAGACCTCAAAATCGCAGTACAAGCTGTTAGAATTACAGGAAGGACTGAATACATTGAAAAACAAAAAGATTTTCCTAACTGGCCAAGCCATCCTTGGAAAACGTATGAGGAAGAATATTCATTTGAAGATTTTTTTGGAAAAGAACTTGTTGAATTTCTCTCGTATTCAGATCTTAAGGCTGCTGTACAGAAAGCAGGAATTACAGGAATAACTGAATATGCGGAAAAACAAAAAGATTTTCCTAACTGGCCAAGCCATCCTTGGAAAATCTATAAGAGAGAATATTCATTTGAAGATTTTTTTAGAAAAGAACTTCATAAATTTCTCTCGTATTCAGATCTTAAGGCTGCTGTACAGAAAGCAGGAATTACAGGAAGGACTGAATACAAGGAAAAACAAAAAAAACATGCTAACTGGCCGAGTGAGCCTTGGAAAAGGTATAAGAAAGAATATTCATCCGAAGATTTTTTTGGAAAAGAACTTGTTGAATTTCTCTCATATTCAGATCTTAAGGCTGCTGTACAGAAAGCAGGAATTACAGGAATAACTGAATATGCGGAAAAACAAAAAGATTTTCCTAACTGGCCAAGCAATCCTTGGAAAAAGTATAAGAAAGAATATTCATTTGAAGACTTTTTCGGAAAAAGTAAATAAAATAACGTCAACAAAAAATAGAGCAAAGACGTGCTCAAACAAAACCAGCATCAATGCTGGTTTTTTATTTCATTAAATTAATCTAAAAAAGAACCTCATTACAAAGGTTCTTTTTCTATTGAGATAGAGTATAGTACTACCATTAGTATCTATATTACTTTAATAGTATGAACATTCTCCACATAATTATTTCGGTACTCGTAATCATCAACATAATTTCTTTTGGATATATGTTCCAGGATAAGTATCGTTCGGTAAACGAAGATAACAACAAACGTACTCCTGAAGGTTTGATTTTTTTCCTTGCTTCAGTTTTTGGAGGTGTGGGTGTCTATCTAGGAATGGTAGTATTTCGCCATAAAACCAGAAAATGGTACTTCCAAATAGGAATACCTCTACTGATTATTCAAAATATCATTACGGTATATCTCATCTATATTTTATAGATACGCATCTTTTCCTCGTTTTCGAGATTTGAGATTTTTAATGTTCCCATTTCCTTTTTTAGGAGTGCGACTTTGAGTTTCTCGAACTTGGGCTTTTAACTGAGCATTGCTTCGTCCACTTCTTGGTGTGCGACTTGCTGATCTCGAGCTACTAGGTTCACGTCCTCGACTTGATCGACTGCGAGACCTGTTTGAGCTGTCTTCATCGTCTTCGATTTCTTGGTGTTGAGTTTTACCAAAGCTAACCTTTAATAGCGCAGCAACAACTTTTTTAGGATCACCTTCTTCGAGAAGTAGCTCGGTAATTTGCTCAAATTCACTCGTGTCTTCGTTGTTTATAATGTGCTCAATTTTTTGAATGAGAGACTCTTGGATTTTTTGCGCAACGATGGTTTCGTCAGGAAGGGTTCCTCGCTCCATAGTTACCTTAAGGTTTTTTTCAAAGAATCTGAGTTTTCCCATTTCGTCAGGAGCAACCAGGGTGATAGCGGTTCCGGTATTACCCGCACGTCCCGTTCGTCCGATACGGTGGGTGTATGTTTCGTAGGTTTCTGGAATCGTGAAGTTCACCACAAAGTTTAATTCAGGAACATCAATACCACGAGCTGCAACGTCCGTTGCTACGAGAATTCTCAGTGAGCCATTTTTAAATTCACTTAAAATACGCTGTCGCTTTTTTTGATCAACATCCCCATGAATAGCCCCGACTGAAAGTCCTTTGTCGGTAAGAGCTTTTGCAATTTTCTTTGTTTCGAATCTGGTTCGACAAAAGACAATGGCATAAAAATTATCTTCGATAGACATTATCCGTGAGAGGGCATCAATACGATCTGACTTTTGCACGGTGAAATATATTTGTTTGATATTTTCATTCGTCATTTCCTTGGCGGCAACTTTGACTATGTCATATTCTTTCATGTGTCTCTTTGCAATATCTAAAATACTGCTTGGCATGGTAGCAGAAAAGAGCAAAATCCGTCGTTGCTTTGGTGTTAGTTCGAGGATGCTTTCAATTTCTTTTCTGAATCCTACGTTCAACATTTCATCAGCTTCGTCCAGAATAAAATACTTTACCGTACCTAGTTTTAAAACATTGGTGCGGATGTGGTGTTGAATACGTCCTGGGGTACCAACAATAATGGTAGGTCGTTTTTTAATACCTTTGACTTCATTCGTGATTGAATTTCCCCCGTAAATAACCTGCACTGTTGCTTTATGTGAAATACTGAATGATTGAATTTCCTCGGCGACTTGGATTGCTAATTCACGCGTTGGAGCCATGATGATAGCCTGAATTTCATCTTTTTTAGGGTTAATTAAATCAAGGAGTGGAAGTGCAAAAGCAGCTGTTTTTCCAGTACCTGTTTGAGCTTGCCCAATGATATCTTTTTTACCTTTGAGTAATAGCGGAATAACTCCTGCCTGAATAGGGCTGGGAATAGTAAATCCTTTTTCATGTACGGCTGCAAGCGTCGCTTCAGATAATCCTAGGTCACCAAATGTTCCTAACGACCCTTCTGAGTTCTCGGTTGTAGTGGTTGTTTTTTTCTTCATGTATTTTAGTGAGAGAAATCTACCGATACAAGGTTTTTGTTCGTAGATTGTATGTTTTAATGACCCCGGTGAAATGCCTCGGTCGAAATAATGATCCAAAGCGACCATACATAAAGGAGGTGTACACGTTACTTCGTTTCGTAACAATACTATGTTAATCCAATATCGACAAATTTACATTATAATAATGAACTCCAGCAAATATTGACATAATCTATAAAATAATATATAATATTCTAAGAAATAACTTAAAACTAAATAATTATGTTAAAAACATTAAATACTCAGTCACTAGTAGCAAAAAGAATTTTTGATTATTACTTACAAATAATTGAAATTAAAAAGCAACAAAACATTAAAAATTTTTGGATTGATGCAATTCCTCTCTCTGCTTGTGACAAAACGTACTCCCTTGTTTATTTAGAAGATAAATATGATGGCAAGAGTAATTGGAGACAGTATCTTGGAATTACCGATGAAGATAATTGGCACACACTTCCAGGATCATTTAGAGAAGCATTCGGAGATACCGATACCTATTATGTAAATATAGAAGATACTCTAAAAGAAGTTTCTATGATGTTGCTAAAACATGGTGTAGCAAATTATTTTGAAGCAGCCGTAAAAGGATCTGAAGTTGAAAAAAGATTTGCTATTGAAAATCAAATGGTACTATACGTAGTGCTGTAAAAATATTAATGTTTAACATTAATAAAAAGTTAATAATAAATAAAAAGCACAATCTAATTGTGCTTTTTTGTATGCTTTCGTTTTGTTAAGTTTTACAAATAAAATATTATGAAACACACCTCACTGGGTTGTTTTTATTTAAAGCTCAATATAACGCTCTTCAACCTTCTCTACAGTATTTCTTGTTTTAGAGAGAGTGTCTTTAATTTTGTTATTTAGGTCAGTGATAGCACCTTGTTGGCTCTTGGGAATATCTTTACGAAGGTCATCTAAACCATCTTCCTGAATAGAATTTTCGATTTCTTGAGTTTTAGTATTAGTCGTAGATTTATTAAATGCTTGATAAGCAAAATATCCAAGACCAATGATAATAATGAGGATAAAAAGGTTTTTCATATACTATATATATCGTATAAACATTTTATTGTATAGTTACTATTGAAAATATGATGAAAGAACTAATAGTATTTACAAAAAAGAGTGCAGAAGCATGCGTATTTGGTGGAAGTTTACTGTTGGTAATTTTACTAACACAGTATTTTCCACTACAGATAATAGCGCGGTACGATATAATCTTTATTTCAGCAATTCTATTGCAGGTAATTTTTCTGGTAACCAAAATTGAAACATGGAAAGAGGTGAAGGTGATTCTACTATTTCATCTCGTTGCTACCGTAATGGAACTATTTAAAACTTCAGAAGGCATTGGTTCCTGGTCTTACCCATCAGTTAATGAAGCGTATTTTCGAATTTTAACGGTTCCATTGTTTACTGGCTTTCTTTACTCTGCGGTTGGAAGTTATATTTCAAGAGCAATCAGAATCTTTAATATGAAATTTAGTAATTACCCAAAGCAGTATGTTGTAGGCTTGATTGCGCTTTCTATATATGTGAATTTCTTTACTCACCATTATCTTTATGATTTTAGATATATTATCTTTGGATTCATTTTGATCTATTTTTGGAAAACTAATATTTACTTTACGGTTAAAGAAAAGGCCAGGAAAATGCACTTTATCCTCGCTGGTTTTCTTGTTTCGTTCTTTGTTTGGATTGCAGAAAATATAGCTTCATATTTAAATGTTTGGTTATACCCAGATCAGGTTGAATATTGGAAATTGGTTTCTTTTCAAAAAATTGGTTCTTGGTTTCTGCTCCTGATTATTAGTTTTTTGCTTGTTAGTTTGATCTACAAAGATAGATTACATAAAAAATAACCCCGAGGGTTATTTTTATTTATTATCTATTCAGCCACGTAATAGTAAGTTGTAGTACGGTTGCAAAGCTAACCCACAATAGGTATGGGGTATGAATGAGACTGGCCCAACGAAGATAGGGGTAAATAGCAATCATGGCCCAGACGAGAGTTCCAAGTACCAGAATAATATCAATGGCAGCAAGGAAATTATTTTGTAGTTTGAATTGGAAGTAGGTAAAACTAAAATTGAAAATCAAATTTAGTATAAAAGGAAGAGCAACAGTAAATGGAATCTGTTTGTGGTAGAGCATCAAAAATACTTTTCCATACCCAATAGCGATGAGTAAGTAGAGGACAGACCATACGGGACCAAATATCCATGACGGTGGGGCCCAGTCAGGTTTGATAAATTTTACATATTCTTGTGAGCTGTTCATATAGTTACTGTACAGGAGATTGGGTTATTAAGATAGTAATTAATAACACCGCCGCATAAAAATAAATAAAACAAATTCATATAAATTTGATATCATTCAAAAATGAATTCGCAAAAAATGGGAGCAGCTGCAATGAAGAAAATAGTACTTCTTGGTATTTTGGTTGTAATAATCCTTTTTCAAAAAGGAATATTTTCTCATAGTTCAAACACAGAAATTCACGAACAAAATACAAACTCTCAAGCCATTCAAAATACTAATAACCAATTACCGTGGTCAAAAGGAACTGTGGGTAATGCCGAGAAAAATCTCACACAACACTACCAAAAGCATGCCCAGGAAGTAGGTGCTGAATCAGTAGGGGATTACTACAAGAAAGCAAATGACGCATTAGATCCTCAAAATGGGTATATAAAAATTCTACGTACAGATGGAAAAATTGATTACTTTAATCCAGAGACTCGACTACTAGTTGGTCTAAGTACTTCTGGTGACATATCAACTTTTCACAAGGTGGTTCACCCAGCAAAACTTCAACGTCTGTTACGCGAGAGCGTTAACTAAATGATATACTCAAGGTATGAGACAGAATAACTCACCCTGGCTAACTCAATTACACCACGATAGAGAAATAAAAGAACTTCGAGATGATGTAACCACGGATGTGGTTATTGTTGGTGCAGGAATTGCAGGGATTACCACTTTGTTTTTTCTATTAAAGTACAGCGATAAAAAAATAGCTGTTATTGAAGCTCATAAAATCGCACACGGTGCTACGGGACATAACGCCGGACAAATTGTCGCTGAATTTGAAAAACCTCTTGCAGATTTAATCAAAGAGTACGGAATGTACAAGGCAATCGAGGCACAAGCAATGGTTGAAAATGCCTGGGTGTTGTTCGGTGAAATTATGAATGACACCAAGCTTGATATACCTTTACATGAATTTATTGGTTATGGTGGATACTCTGAGTTGCCACAACTCGTTGCAGATTTAGAAACAGAATACATAAAAAACACTCATAAATTAATGAGCTTTCCAGTTCTCGTGTCAAAAGAATCTCATTGGTACGAAAGTATCCCAAAAAAGTATCAATCATTGGTAAGTGTCGTCGATCAATCAGCTATTAATGGATATTTAGCTACTGACAAGAGTGGATACCACGCCGTTATTGCTCAAAAGAAAGGAGTAACCAATAGCACGCTCTTTACTGAAAAATTAGCTTTGTGGTGTTTAGAGCATTATCCGGATAGAGTTCAAATATATGAACATAGCCAGGTTCACGGGATAGAATTAGAAGGAAATCAACCGCGGATTATTACTAGTGAGGCTCAGGTAATAGCTGATGAAATAGTTCTCTGTACCAACGGATTCGAGAATTTTTATATTCATGAAAAAAGTGGAACCGAATTAGATACCAAGTTTCACCACCAAGTAAACGGTGCCGTAGGATACATGACAGGTTTTGTTACTGAAAAACCAGTTTCTGTTTTAGCCAACTTCTACTACGAACCGGGAAAGGTTCGGGGTAGTGATCCGTTTACTTCAGATCCATACTTTTATGTAACCCAAAGGCCATTTCATTACCAGGGAAAAGAAGTAAATTTAATCTCTGTCGGAGGGCCTGAAGTTCAACTTGAAAATAGAGAAGTTTACCATCGAGATTTTGATGTTGCCCATACCTTACATCAAGAATCAATAGATTTTATGAATCGCCATTTTGATATGACTAATACCAAAGAAATATTCTTTTGGCATGGTCTCATGGGATATACCACTACAGGGATACGTCTCGTTGGTCGAGAACCTCGTGATTCTCGGATGCTCTATAACTTGGGATGTAACGGGGTTGGGATTCTTACGAGTATTATGGGAGCACGAAAAATAGCTCGTCATGTTGCAAGGGAGGAAGTATCAGAAACTATTTTTAACCCAAGGCAATAGCTATATAAAAAAATAATAATCACTATATCGGTGTTTTTTTATTTTTGTTATAATTACTCAGTACTAACGTCATCTTACTTGTATATGAAAAAAATTACTTTATTTATGGCCTTGAGTCTTTTTATTGGCTCATTTATTACTTCTCCTTTATCAGCGCAGGCGGAATGTTCAAATTCATTTAGCCTAGGAAATTCAAATATTAAACCAGGTAGCCGAGGTGAGTCAGTGCGAGGTATGCAATCAGCACTTAATACTATTTTAGGTGAATCACTATCTCTAGATGGAATTTATGGAAAAAATACCAAGAGCCTCGTTATGCGAATGCAAACCAATATTGGTGCAAAAGCTGATGGAGTTGTTGGTCCACAGACCGCTTCAAAAATCAATGAATTTTTAACTAAAAAATGTGCTGGTACTGATAGTGCTGTTGCGGAACAAAAAAATTTTACTCACAAGGTAAAAACCTACACCAAAAAAGAAGCTGAAGTATTTTTGAAAAATGCACTAAAAGATAACACTCGCTTTGCAATGTTGAGTCGAGGCGCAGAAAATATGGCTATGGCAGATAGTAGTACTGAATCAGCTGCTACAAAATCATCAACTTCAAGCAACTTTTCTACAACCAATATTCAGGAACAGGGAGTAGACGAATCAGATATTGTAAAAACTGATGGAAAGTATATTTACACTCTTTCTGGAAAAAATATTGATATTGTAGAAGCAGCAGCTCAAGGAAAACTTTCAAAAGTGAGTACTATTAAACTAAGTGGCGACGCTCACGATATGTATCTAGCTGATGGAAAGCTTGTAGTAATGATGTACGCATACGAAGAAAAACAGTATGCACCAGCTAAACTACCAGCTGGAACAGAAGTATCAACAGATTACCGACCAGGTTCATACTCTGTTTCTTTTGTACGAACGGTTATCTATAACGTTGCTAATCCTGCATCACCAGTATTAGAACGAACGTACGACTTTGAAGGATCATACATGGACTCACGAGTGGTTGATGGGTATCTATACTTAGTTTCACAAAAGTATCTTTATGACACCTGTTGTACCATCATGCCTATGGTAAAGGAGAACGGTAAGATGCTAAATCTATCAAGCTCGGTTTCATACTTTGATATGCCATACCGTGATTATGCGATTACTCAAATTCACAGTATTTCAATCAAAAATTCAAAAGAGATAAAAGAAGCAAACTATCTACTATCAGGAGGACATACTCTGTATGCGTCTGATAAGGCCTTCTATCTTTCATATACTGATTACCAGTACCCAGAAATTCAACCACTGAGCGATACTCCAAATAGTGTTATGCCGACAACACGGATTGCTATGATTCCAACTGGGCAAGAGCGAACCGTAATTCATAAAATTGAGACAACCAAAGGTTCAACAAAGTTGCTCGCAACAGGATATGTTCCAGGGTCAGCAATCAATCAATTTGCTTTCAGTGAACATAATGGAAATCTACGAGTTGCTACAACTACCGGAAACAACTGGAACGGAACAACATCAAAGAACAACATGTACGTTCTTGATGGAAACCTAAAGACCATTGGAAAAATTGAAGGACTTGCTCCAGAAGAGAGAATTTATTCAGTTCGATTTATGGGTGACCGAGCATACATGGTGACCTTCAAGCAGGTAGACCCACTCTTTGCAATAGATCTATCAAGCCCAACTAATCCAAAGGTTTTAGGAAAGTTAAAAATTCCTGGATTCTCTAGCTATTTACATCCATACAGCGAAAATCTTCTTATTGGAGTAGGGCAAGATACAAAGACCGTGAACGGGCGAACAACGACTACCGGACTAAAAGTATCTTTATTTGACGTAAGTAATGTTACCAAGCCACGAGAAGTTGATAGTCTGGTTCTTGGTGGATCACAGTCATCTTCAGAGGCATTGTATAATCACAAAGCATTCTTGTTTTCAAAAGAAAAAAATCTTCTCGTAATTCCTTTCCAGAACTACGACGAAAAACCAAGTAAGCAATTTTACGGAGCTGCAGTATTTTCTATCAACGAAAAAGAAATCAGCCTCCGAGGAAAGATTACCCACGATCAAAATAATTCATGGGAATCAATCATTCAACGAAACTTGTATATTGGTGATTACCTCTATACACTTTCACAAAAGTTTTTACAATCACATGATTTAGGAACTCTTGGTACGGTTGATAGCTTCCAACTATCACAAACTCCAGGAAACGGAGGATACCCAGGAATTGCTATTGATACGGTATTACGATAAAACACCGAAAGGTGTTTTATTTTATATTTTTGATAAAATTTACTACATGATAACAACCACCACACCATCAATAGAAAATCACCAGATTGATCAATATTTAGGAATTGTAACCGGAGAAGTAGTTGTAGGAGCAAACTTCGTAAAAGATATTTTTGCTAGCGTCACTGACTTTCTTGGGGGACGAAGTAGTACCTATGAAAAAGTTTTTCAAGAAGCACGCGAGTCTGCTTTGCGGGAAATGGAACAACGAGCGCAGTTACTAGGAGCTGATGCAATTGTAGCTGTCGATATTGATTATGAAACCATAGGGGCAATGCTTATGGTCTCGGTATCAGGAACTGCTGTTAAGCTAAATAAATAAAGCACCGCAAGGTGTTTTTTTATATAGAAGATATTCTAGATAAAATATTGACTTTTACTAATATATATATTAAAATATATTCAAATCATTTAAAAATAAAATACATATTCTATGGAAATCACACTTATTTTAACCGCAATTATTGGTTATTTGTTTATTGTTTTTGAACATCCGCTAAGGATTAACAAAACAGCCCCAGCTCTATTAACTGGAGTCTTGATGTGGACGATATATTCACTATCAGGACATCATCCAGAAACAGAATTGTTTCACCATCTTGGTAAAATTTCAGAGATATTATTTCTCTTGTTAGGAGCTATGACAATCGTTGAAATTATCGATGCCCACCAGGGTTTTAGATTTATTACCGACAAGGTAACTACTACTAACCCAGTTAAGCTGTTGATAATAATCGGCTTTGTAACTTTCTTTCTTTCAGCTCTTCTGGATAATTTAACGACAACTATCGTTATGTGTTCATTACTAAGAAAATTAGTAAAAGATTCTGAAACTAAGAAAATTTTTACCGGTATTGTTATTATTGCAGCAAATGCTGGAGGAGCTTGGTCACCAATAGGTGATGTAACCACCACAATGCTTTGGATAGGAAAACAGATAACTGATATAGAAGTCATTAAAAAAGTATTCTTACCAAGTTTAGTTTCGTTAACTGTTCCATTAGCAATTATTGCTTACAGATTAAGAAGTAAAAAAATTACTCGTCCAACGTATGTTGAAAAAGAAATTCCACGTGGAAGCTTGTTAGTTTTTGTTTCTGGTATTGCAGCTCTTGTTTTTGTACCAGTTTTTAAATCAATAACACATTTACCACCGTATCTTGGAATGTTAGGGGGATTATCGCTAGTATGGGTTATTTCTGAACTACTTCATGTAAAAAAGGAGGAAGAAGAAAAAAAACCATATACCGCAGTCCATGCCTTAACAAAAATTGATGCGCCGAGCATCTTATTCTTCTTAGGGATCTTACTTGTTATTGGGTGCCTTGAGACAACTGGAATTTTAGGTCAATTAGCTACTTATGCCGATTCTACAATAGGAAATAGAGATGCAATTTTATTCTCTATTGGGATAGGATCATCTATTGTTGATAACATACCACTAGTGGCAGCAGTACAGTCAATGTACACGGAACCTACCGACTCGTTGTTATGGCATTTACTTGCTTATTCTGCCGGGACTGGAGGAAGTTTATTAATTATTGGATCGGCTGCGGGTGTAGCTGCCATGGGAATCATGAAAATTGATTTTCTTTGGTATTTAAAAAAGTTTACTTTGCCGACTTTCCTTGGTTATGTTGCTGGTTTTCTAGTATTTTTGATGTTTAACTAAAATTAAATTAAAGGAGCTATTACGGCTCCTTTTTGTTTTCAATATAACAATGAAATATTTGACATAGTAATTATATGTACTATTATAATACCAAACCTTAAATTTCCTAAAAATGAAAAAAATATTAATAGCATGTTCAAAACCTAAAGCCATTAAGAATTCTCAGCTTATTAAGGTGAATAATTTTTTTAAGGAATGGATTGTTAAACTTTCGGACAAGGACGCTGAAACAATGCTTGCCCCAGCTTTGCTTGAGGAAGTAGTTGATAAAAAAACTACATACTCAGATATTTTTAAAGAAAAAACCCATTTAACTCAAGCTCAAATTAGAGAAGTGGTAACTTGTCATTTTCCTAAACAGGCAAACAAACTACTTTTTCGTTATCACGATTATGTGGTGGTTGTTAAAAGAAAAGATGATGGAACATTCCTTTTTGATGCTGATAGATTAGAGCATTCTGCTCCGATCAAATACAATGAAGACGTCGTCTTCTACATAACCCCAGAAAAAATCGCTTCATAGAAGCGATTTTTATTTTATGCCTGCGGAAGATTAAGATGAACTTGAATCATTACATCGTCTTCTACACTATATATTCCTGCCATACTTGGTGCCGTAACTCCAAGCTCTGACATAAGGAATTTTGAAGTTCCCATAAGATGAATTGATCCATCAGGATTGCTTTGACCCATAAGTTCAAATGGAATTTCTTTACTCACATCATTAACGGTAAGAGTTACGGGAACAGTTTGAGTTGTGTTCAGTGCAAATGCTACTTCTGAAATAGTTGCTGTTAAGTTACTTCCAAGAAACTTTTTAACCTCACTATCTCGTTTATCTGCACCTGTGGTTAGAGCCATTGTTGAAGCATTAATGGTTCCTGCTAGTATTCCATTTGAATACTGTAGATCTCCGTCAAGATCTGAGATTTTTCCAGTAACCATTTCAGTTGGTTTTTCTAGGAAAACTTTTTGAACCATGAATGAGAGTTCACCGTTATATCCTGAAACATTTTCTTGAGTTTCTGTTACTACCGAAGTCTCAATAGTTGAATCTTTTTTGGCTGATTTTGAGCTAATAAGAATAACCGCAAGCACAACCAGTGCTAATAGAGTAATAATTGTTGTTTTTTTCATACTTAAAATATTTTACTATAAAAAGTAAAGTAGTCTACTAGAATAAAAAACAGCACAGGCTGTTTTTTATTTAAATTCGCTCCAAACTTCTGGGTCTTCTTGACCTAATGCCCAGGCTGAAGTTCCAATGAACCCCTTTTTCTTGGCATAAGCAATTTTAGCTTTTACTGATTCTTGGTTATCACACCAAATGCTGTGTCGTTCACCATTATCTTTGGTAAAGGTAATGTTTTCAGCTTCTTGTGTTTTTGAATAGTTTTTCTGGTATTGATTATTTTTGTAGGTGATTTCTGTTCCAATTGTCATTGAGTAGGGGATATTAGCTATTTTTTTGTTTTGATTGAGCTCCCATTGCCAGCAGTAAAAAGGAATACCGAGAGAAATTTTTGAAGCAGGAGTGGTTTTTAGTGTGTGATTTATCACCGCATCTACATACGGCATTGACGCTACTGGTCCTTTTGAAATTGGATCATCGTAAGCCATGACGCTTACAAAGTCTACATGCTTTGAAATTTCTCTAATGTTATATGCTGAACTCCAGTCTTGAGTTGCAGCATAGGGGTCAAAATCATTCCGTCGCGGAATAACAGCTACCGAGAAGTCTAGTTTTTTCTTTTTAAAAGCTTTTGAGGCTCGCGCAACAAAAGCAGAGTAAGCATCACGATCGAGGTAGTTAATGTTTTCAAAATCGAACTGCCACCCAATGAATTTTTTTCTCTGAGCCTCTCTGATAAGTTGGGCGATAAATTTATCTTGAGCTTTTGTATTAGCAAGAAAATCTCTCATAAGCTGCTTACCAAACCCTTCGTTGTATACTAAAGGCATAACATCAATTTTATTTTTCTTTGCAAAATCAACAGCATCGGTGCTTGCTGGTTTTGAGAGATTGAATTTTGCATCCAGGGTGTAAAGCTGTGGAGCTAGAATATCGATATTTTTATAGTTTTCCGTTAAGCTTTTGTATGCAGCTTGGCTAGGAAAATAGTAAAAGAGATTCTCAAAGGTGCTTGTTTTTGCCTCGGTAGCCTCTGGGCTTAGTAAAAAAGTGCTACTAAATAGACTGCTGATAATGATACTGGTTGAAATAAGTTTTTTCATAATACGGTATATGTGATGACGTTGGTGTGAACTGAATATAACAGACTATTAAAATTTTAAAAATTAACCTAACTATATAAATAAGTCCTTAATTTAGATTTAACACTTAGGCTAATAGGTATATGATAGAAGAGCGGAAATTACCGTATTTTTATGAAAACGATGAAATGGTTTGCTTGGCTAGGAACAGTTCTATTACTTCCTTTCTTTGCCCAGGCACATGTGAAATGGTTTGTTGATACGCAAGAAATATTAGCAAAGTATCAAGAGCCAGTATTTTTCTCATGGACGAGTCAAGAAGTAATTATTTGGGGAGTAATAACCCTTGTGGTGGTGATTGCCTTTGCACTTTTGGATTCACTAGTAAAAACACCAAAGAAGCTTCTTAGATATGGACTAGAGCATGAGGAAGGCATTAATAGAATTTCTCAAATAATATTTGGACTATATCTGTTATCAGTGAGTGCTCTCTGGGGGATTATTTTTGCACCAGATATTCCGGTTAGTGGAATGGTAACTACCGTGTTGCAATTTATACAGGGTGTTCTAGGGCTAATGTTTATTTTTAATATAAAGCCGAGAATTGCTTCATGGGTGACGTTCTTACTGTTCATAACTATGAGCATTGTCACTACTCCTGTCTTCTTTTTAGAAAATCTTATGGTGGGGGCTCTGGCTTTCTATTTTATAGTTATTAATTCGGTGAAAGATAGCAAAATTTTTCTCTACTTCTATAAGCATGGAGTTGAAATCGTACGAATTGCAACAGGGGTAAGCTTAATCACTCTGGGGTTTACGGAAAAATTTTTGAACCCAACCTTGTCTTTAGAATTCTTGTCAGTACATCACTGGAATTTTATGATTGACATTTTCCCATGGTTTACGAATGAATTATTTGTTCTTTCTGTGGGATTTACTGAAATGATATTTGGAATTTTGTTTATCATGGGGTACTTAACTCGTGCGACAACTGTCTTTATTGCAATATTCTTTGCGGTTTCAGTAACAGCAATGATTGTTCAATTTAATATGTGGGAAGTTGAAGATTTAGTTGTGTATGCAGCAGCAATATTATTTATCTTCTATGGTCATGGACGGACAAAGTTTTTTCACTTTTCGTTACCTAAACCTTCTCAAGGATAGTTTCTAATATAAAAAATCGCCAAGGCGATTTTTTATAATGAGATTATTCCCATTCAGATTCTTCATCATCATCGAATGAAACATCCTCATCGACTAGATCTTCTTCTAGTAGTTCTTCATCTTCTTCTAGTTCATCATCCCACTCTTCATCTTCAATAGGGTAACCTTCGTCATCGTACTGAGCAATAAATGAAAATGGGTTAATGATTGAATGTAATATATCGGTAAAAGAGAATAGTGATGTCATACTGCTAAGGTATCAATTATAATAATTAGAACAACCTAACATCGTAGGTCGCCACCGATTATTTCAGATTTCTTTTGAAATGACAACACCCTTTCATATTATGGCAACTCAATGGTACACTTTGAGCCATGAAACAAGAGTTAGTAATAGTAGGTGCAGGTTTTGGGGGGATGTATTTTTATCGTTCCTTATCTAAAAAAACGCGAGATAGTTTTAATATAACGCTTGTTGATCAACGTGATTATTTTCTCTTTACTCCACTTTTGCACGAGGTTGCAACAGGAACTCTTGATCCAGAAAGTATTATTGAACCACTTAAAAATATAATTCATACAAATGATACTTTTGTGCAAACACGGGTACAGAGCATTGATTTAGAGCAAAAGACAATAGAGATTGAAGATAAAAAAATTCTTAATTATGATGTTTTGGTGCTTGGAGTTGGTTCTAAAACAAATTTTTATAATGTACCAGGGGCACAAGAGAATAGTTTTGAATTAAAGACCCTTGACGATGCTATTCGTCTCCGAGAGCATTTTGAACAAGAATTTGAAAAGCAATCATTAATTCCTTTCGCTGACCAGAGCCCCCTAAACACGGTTGTTATCGGAGGTGGTCCAACAGGAGTTGAAATTGCTGGGGAATTAACTGAACTATTCGGTGATACCTTTAAAAAGATTTACCAAGAAAAAGTTGATTTTTCTAAAGTTAACTTGCATCTGGTAAATGCTTCAAATGTTCTACTTAAACCTTACTCCCTAGGAGCTCAAAAATACGCAAAAGAAATTTTAGAGAAAAAAGGGGTACGTATTATCAGTGAAACAAATATTGTAGAAATTAATGAAAAAGAATTATTAACACAGGACGGAACCAATATCCCAGCATCTACGGTTATTTGGGCGGCAGGAGTTGCTAGTGAAAATCTTGCAGGTTCTGAATCTTTCCTTCATGCTGACAAACGTATTGAAGTAAGCCCGACATTGCAACTACAAGAATTTCCAGAAGTTTTCGTTATTGGTGATATGGCTCGAGTTTTAGATTCAAGTGGTAATCCATATCCTATGTTGGCACAAGTTGCAAAACGACAGGGAATCCATGGTGCTAAAAATCTTGGGTTACTCATGAACGACCAAGAACCACTTGAGTTCACCTATCAGGAACGAGGGAGACTTGCTTCGTTGGGACAATGGACAGCAATTGCAGAATTTCCAAAATTCCAATTGTACGGGCATATTGCATGGTTTGTATGGAGAACGATATATCTCTTTAACTTTCCCTCATATCAAAAGCGCCTTAGTATTATGGTAGATTGGACAAAGAAACTATTTTCTCCGAGAAGTATCTCTCAGAAAAATAAACCCACTACCTCTGCCGAGTAGTATCTGATAGCTTAATATTAATTTAAATATAAAACGCCGCGAGGTGTTTTATATTTGCAGAATAATTGCAAACAAATTTTCTCGTGGCAAACTATATATATGGAAGATTTTGAAAAAATAATTCGTCGCCACCAGCTTTCTGTCACGGCAGCGCGAATTGATATTCTTACTACCCTAGCATCTTCTCGAGAGCCTCTTACTATTGAACAATTAGGTAAAAAATTAACTAAATCAGTTCACACAACAACTCTTTATCGATCCTTAAAAATTCTCGTTGATTCTGGAATCGTCTACCAAACAGATTTTCGAGACGGGGCTGCCTATTATGAGTTTCAAGGAGACCATCACCACCATCACCATATGGTTTGCACTCAGTGTAAGCAAAGAGTTTCAATAGAGTTATGCATTCACGACATGATCCCTTCTGTTGAAACATCGACCGGTTTCTATGTTACTAGCCACCTCCTTGAACTTTTTGGTCTTTGCAAGAACTGTAAAAAAGTTTCTCATGATAAATAATAATCGTTATACTACTACTATGATATCTACTGATTCAGCAAAAATTGAAAATATTGTCACTCGCGGAGTGGAACGAATTTTTCCTAATGAAGATTTTTTACGATCACGACTTGCGTCAGGTGAGCGTTTAACTATCTATTTTGGTATTGATCCTACAGGTCCAACACTCCATCTGGGGCACTCAATTGGACTTATTAAATTAGCTCAACTCCAGGAATTAGGACATAAAATTATCCTTCTAATAGGAGATTTTACTGCTCGGATTGGTGATCCAGATAAAACAAATGTTCGTAAACAACTTACCCACGAAGAGGTACTTGCAAATGCACGTCTGTACCAAGAACAAGCTTCAAAAATTCTAGATTTTGAAGGAGAGAATAAGGTGGAGCTGGTATACAACGGAACTTGGCTCGACACTATGAATTTTGCCCAAGTTCTTGAGCTCGCATCACATGTGACCGTTCAACGAATGCTTGATCGAGATATGTTTCGTAAACGTATGGAATCAGGAAACCCAATTTACATTCACGAATTTATGTATCCGCTCATGCAAGGATACGACTCAGTCGCATTACAGGTTGATGGAGAGGTAGGGGGAAATGATCAAACTTTTAATATGCTCGTAGGAAGAGATTTGTTAAAAGAGCAAAATCCTCCAAAAGAAAAATTTGTTATTCCTATGAAGCTTCTGGTAGATACCAGTGGAGAAAAAATGGGGAAGACTACTGGAAATATGCTCTCATTTCTTGATTCTGCAGAAGAGCAATTCAAGAAAATTATGACTTGGTCAGACGGAATGATTTTGACAGGATTTGAATTACTAACTTCACATGATCTTGGAGAAATTGAGACACGCCTCACAAGTGATGAAAATCCTCGTGATATTAAACTTGATCTTGCTACAGAAATTGTAAGTTACTTTGTTAACCCAGAGGCAGCGCAGGAAGCCCGAACTATTTGGCTCAACCAAGTACAAGGAAATGCTATTCCAGAATCTATGCCAGAGCTTCCACATCAAAATGATATTTTTGAATTACTCATGGCTGGACTAGGAGAAAGTAAGAGTCAGATAAAACGTCTCTTTGCAGAGGGTGCCATTAAGGTCCATGGTCAAGTTGTTGATGAAACCCATGTAATTACCAAAGGAGATGTATTTCAAGTTGGTAAAAAACGTTGGCTTAAAGTTGTTTAGTATTATGAAAAAACTTTTATTTAGTTTTTTGTTTCTTCTTGTGGGATCAATTTCTTTACCTATTGTTTATGCAGAAACTGCTAACTTAGGACTTATTGATGGAATTTGGTTTTCTGAAAAAGATTATGTAGTCGGAGATGTTATTGTTCTCCACACAGCAATTTTTAATAACAGTGATTACCTTGTAAAAGGAACGGTTGAATTTTATGATAATAGTAATTTACTCGGTAGTCGTCCTTTCGAAGTTTCACAACAAACAATTAAGCAATTAAGCTTATCAACAACAGCAAATGAGGGAGAGCATGTTTTCTCTGCAAAAATATCTGAGTCAACAACGACTTCGGAAAATGGAGAGACAACAACCCTTCTTCCTATTGTGGTCGATTCTAATTCGATAAAAATTGTAGAACCTGCTCCGGACCCAATAAAAATTGAAGAAGATGATAACCTGTCTAGCAGCGAAACAAAAAGCTTCTTGGAGGATATTATTAAGGCGCTTGAAAAATATCAGGGAAACCCTGTTGTTGTACCTGAAAATTCTTTAGTCCCTGAGACGAATAACACCGTAGAACCTGTTCCAGGGCAAGGCGAAGCAAAAGAAATTTCTTATCCTGATTTAGTAGCTTTGTCTTCTGGAGTAAAAAATCTTAATGAAAAGTTTCCAGCTATAGAACCCGTTACCTTAGGAATTAATAAATTTCAAAATTCAACGGTAGGTCTCTTTGAAAACTTACGAACAAAAAATCTTCAGTCTCTTGGAAAATTAAATCCAGGGTCATCAGAAGGAGAAGCTGGCGCAGAACTAAATCAAAACATAGAAACTGAAACAAAAAAAGAAGTTTCAAAATTTGAACAGGTAATGCGTTTGGTGTGGGGAGCACTATTGCATTTCTTGGTACTAATATTTTCTTGTTTATGGTGTGTGGTACTTCTCACGCTCGTATTTATATATTTCATTACCAAATATCTCTTTACATTAGCAGGTAAGTCTTCTGAGTAGTTTATAGTCAAAAAACTACAATTACGATATACTCAAACATATGTCACATACATCAAAAAAACACAGTAAAAAGAAGCTAACAAACATTGTTTTGGTAGTTCTTGGAATCCTATTGGTGGGTTCATTCATTATTTCACAAGTGAGCAAGCGAAAAGAAGCTGAACCAGTGGTTCGCAATGATGTTCAGATCTTTCCTCTTGAAGCAAGGGTAAAAGGAAATCCTGAAGCTACCCTAAGTTTGGTTGAGTATTCTGATTTTCAATGTCCATTTTGTTCACAAGCAGCAGTAGCAATTGACGAACTTGTAGAAAAGTACGGTGATCAATTTAAATTTGAATACCGACACTTCCCACTACGAAGTATTCATCCTAATGCACAAATGGCAGCTCAAGCAGGAGAAGCTGCAGGGGTACAAGGAAAATTCTGGGAAATGCATGATGTGCTTTTTGCACGTCAACAAGAGTGGTCAACTTCAATTAATCCAAAAAAAGTATTTAAAAAATACGCAGAAGAAATTGGAATTGATGGGGATCGTTTTGTGTACGACTTAGAATCTGATGAAGTAAAAGCAAAGGTAAACGCAAGTTACGATGAGGCAAGCGCTTTGCAAATTAGCGGAACTCCAACCTTCCTTGTTAATGGAAAAGTTGGAACTATTGAAGAGTTCCTAGCACTTCTTGATATGGAAAAAGTTCAAGCTCCTACTACTCAAGAAGTAGCTGAACCAGCTTCAGAAATTATCACTGAATAATTTATTTAAAATACCTCCCTTGAGGTATTTTATTTTTTGAAAGACGTCACTATTGGTGGTATGCTCCTAGTATGAAATTACAGGAACATGTTTCTCTCGCTAGTTACACCAGCTTCATGGTTCAGGCTAATGCTCGCTATTTTGCAATCATTTCGTCGCTTGAAGATATCGTTGAGCTTACCAAGCATGAGGTTTGGAAATCTCATCAGCACTACTTTCTTGGTGGAGGAAGTAATACTCTTTTAATTTCTGATTATGATGGCTTGATTATCGTAAATCAAATTCAGGGGCTAGAAATAGTGCATGAAGATATTGATTCTATGATAGTCCGTGTAGGAGCAGGAGAAGAGTGGAATCACTTTGTACTATGGACCGTAGATCAGAATTTATGGGGAATAGAAAATCTCGTCTTGATTCCAGGAACCGTTGGAGCCTCACCTGTTCAAAATATTGGTGCTTATGGAGCCGAAGTAAAGGATACAATTGTTAGCATAGAAGCATATGATACGGTTGATGCTACTCCTGTTACTTTTGATAACGAGTCTTGTAAATTTAGTTACCGCGGAAGTATCTTTAAAGAAAACCCTGGAAGATATTTCATTACTCATGTTCATTTTCGCCTATTGAAAAAATCAGCGCCGCGTTTATCGTATCTAAAAATCCAGGAGATATTAGATGAACAAGGGATAAGTGAATATACTCCAAGCTTAATCGCGAATGCAGTAGTTGCTATTCGTGATAGTAAATTGCCTCGAGTCGGCGAACTCGGAACGGCAGGAAGTTTTTTTGAAAATCCTATTATTAGTGCAAAGCAGGCATCTGAACTATTAGAAAAATTTCCAGATATGGTTCAGTTTCCTACCTCAGCATCTGACAAGGTTAAACTATCAGCAGCATGGTTAATTGAATATTGTGGATTCAAAGGGGAGCGCGTTGGTAATGTAGGAACCTACGAAAAGCACGCCTTAGTATTAGTAAACCACGGAGGAGCTTACGGTGAAGAAGTGTGGAGCTTTGCAGAAAGTGTTATTAATAAAGTTAATGAAACTTTCGGTGTCACCCTACAGCCAGAAGTTCAAATTTTAGGAAAAAAATAATCTTTTAGGGTTATTTTTATTTTATTTGATATAATTTGTATATGATTACTATTCCTTCTCTTGCCCCACATATCAAGGCTCGACCTGGAAGTCATGATTTTGAACCTGCTTATTTAGTTCCAAATCACTCTTCTGATTCTAATAAGTTTTGGGATACCATTTACTATGAACTTCAAAAGCTAATTCTGAAAAATCCCACAGAGGGTAATATTTTTGATTATATTAATCCTCAGTATGGATATTTTGGTCCACGACCTCATCCTATTATTTCTAATCGAGAATATTTTCATTTGGGAATCGAATATAACTTCCCAAAGATTTTACCAGTGCATCCAGTACAAAATGGAGTGTTGGAATATTCAGGATACGGAGCGATCAATGGATATTATGTTCTGATATCACATCCAGATATTAAAACAGAGGACGGCTATATTTTACACAGTATGTACTGTCACTTGAAGAAACCATTGGTTAATTTTACTTCATACCAAAAAATGCTACGAGAAGTTAGTTTGGGAAGTTACCCAATTATTTTTATTCCAGAAGATACTTTGCTAGGAAACTCGGGTTCATCTGGTGTTGTTTCGAAAGGGGATTACAAACTATATCTACAGTTTGATTTTCGAAAATATGGTGAAACACCTATTGTTATTGATCCACTTCGGGTATTAACTGGTGAAGTTATTACAAATACCTTTGATTTAAATAATTAGATTTAAATAAGCCACTTATATTTCACAGATAGATATCAACAGTCTTATGAAAATTTCATAAGACTTTTATTGTGTCGTGTTAAAATTAATATATATGGATAATCAACACACCAAAGCGCTTTCATACGCTGGCGCGCTATTCTTAGTAATTTTGAGCGTACTTGCTATTGTTACCACTCTCTTTGTATTCAAGGGTCAAAAAAATTACGATGAAAACACTATTACCGTAACGGGAACTGCAGAACGATCAGGAACACCTGATATAGCTACATTCACCTTCAGTGTTGCAGAAACGAGTGATACCCCAGAACAAGCACAAGAAGTTATTTCTAAAAAAACAGCAGCAATTTTAGAAGGAATTAAAGGTCTGGCTGTAGAAGAAAAAGACATTGTGACCGATTCATATAGTATCTACCCTCGGTACGAATGGGCACAAGTATCAGATAATACCAAACAAGTTTCACCGGATGGGATAAGTTATTTTCCAAATGAAAACGGAAAACAAATTCTGGTTGGTTATGATGCTATACAGAGCGTTCGAGTAAAACTTCGAGATCTCGGAAAATCAGGTGACCTATTATCACTTCTTGCAAAAGAACAGGTAGAAGATCTCTATGGTCCAAATTTTGAAATTGACGATCCAGAAAGTCTTCAAGAAGAAGCACGAGTAGCAGCTATTGCAGATGCAAAAGAAAAGGCACAACGCTTGAGTCAAGAACTTGGAGTTACCTTAGGATCAGTTGTTTCATTTAATGAAGGAAATAATGGTGGTTATTATCCAATGCCAATGATGGCGAAAGCTGAAATGGCAGTAGCAGGGAATGCTATGGATATGAGTTACGCACCGCAACTACCGGCAGGGGAAAATATGATTACCTCACAAGTAACTATCGTTTACAAGATAAAATAATTTTTTAAAGAACACCTTCATGGTGTTTTTTATTTGAAGATTCACTTTGCATACGCTTGACACATAAAAGAATAGTGACAAAATTATAATGAATTAACCATTAAAAATAAATAAACATGGAAACAAAAAAGTTATCTCTTGAAACGAGCCATCTCGTATTTGTAAAAAATTTTGCTATTCCAAAAACTAATGGAAGTGATGATTTCTATGACAGAGATTTTCCTCTTGGAAACGAACTTTACCAATGGATAGACCCTGATTTTGATAAATGGGATTTAGTTCCAGTAAATAAGAATACTGGTGAAATGAAAGTTGCTATCTATAAGCAACAAAAAGACGGTATCCTAAAAGATCTCGTTGATTCTTTAGATAGAGAAATTCCATTGATGTTTATTTTGGCACATCAACAGGTAAGCGCATTCATTAGTGCTAATCTAGATTTGCTAGAAAATACACATAGTTCAGTTCATTTTATTTACAAAGATCAAACAGGAAGAATCTATGTTATTACTGTCTCAGGCGATGTAGAAGAAGGTCTTAATCTATTTTTAAGACATCTTGATGCTAATACTCCATGGAGAGCATCTGACAAGAATTATCTAGTAATTCCTATGTTGGAACTCGATGAGTAATCTTTTAAGTTCTAATTATTAAATTATTAAATTATTAAATTATTAAAAACCACCTTATTTAAATTGAGGTGGTTTTTTTGAATAAATTTAGATTTTCTATTAAACTTATAAAAACTATTTGACTATTACCAGCAAGCTGTGTACTATCAAGTAATAGCAAGCCCAAACGGGCTTTTAACATCCCAAACATATGAAATTTTTTAATGAAATAGTAGCAGAAATGAAGAGCGTTACCTGGCCAAGTAGAGAAAAAACTCTTCTCTATACAGGGATTGTTTTACTATTTTCTGTATTTATTGGTTATTATCTAGGACTTTTTGACTTTATTTTCCAAAATTACGGTCTAAAGAGCCTTCTTTAATTACATAACCCTATGTCAGAAACAAAAAAAGTAAAAAAAGAACGTGCTTGGTATGCAATTCATACCTACGCAGGTTATGAAAATGCCGTAGAACGAAATCTACGACAACGTATTGAATCTCTAGGTGTTCAAGATCTTATCTTTGATATTCTTGTTCCAGTTGAGAAGGTAGTAAAAATTAAAAAGGGTAAACGAGTAGAAGAAGACGAAAAAATTTACCCAGGGTATGTTTTGGTTGATATGATTGTTACTGAGGAATCATGGTACATTGTACGAAATACTCCTCGAGTAACAGGATTTATTGGGGCAGGAGGAACTGACCCGGTACCTCTTTCTCAGACAGAAATAGACGCAATCTTTGCTCGAATGAAAACTAATCATATCGAGCAGCAAACTGATTATGAAGTTGACGAAAATGTACTAATCACTGATGGTCCTTTCTCAGATTTTGAAGGAAAAATCAGCGCCATTGACACTGAACGAGGAAAAGTTAAACTCCTTGTATCGATGTTTGGACGAGAGACTCCAGTTGAACTCGACTTCTTACAGATTAAAAAAATCTAAGGTATTAACAATATTCACTAAATTTACATTATGGCAAAAAAAATCACAAAGCAATTAAAGCTACAAATTGCAGCTGGTAAAGCTAATCCAGCTCCTCCTCTAGGACCAGCACTTGGACAAGCAGGAGTTAATATCGGGGAATTCGTAAATCAATTTAACGAACAAACTAAAGAATTAATGGGGGACAAAGTAAATGTTATTTTGAACGTTTATGATGACCGATCATTTACTTTTGAACTAAAAAGTTCGCCAGCATCAACTCTTATTATGAAAGCTGCTGGAATCAAATCAGGTTCAGGAAAACCAGGATTCAAAGGAGCAGGTAAAATTACCAAAGCTCAAGTTCGAGAAATCGCTGAAGCAAAGATTGCAGATCTTAATGCTCACGATATCGAAGCAGCAATGAAAATTATCGAAGGATCAGCACGATCAGCCGGAGTTGACGTTGTAGCATAAAACAAACACCTCATACGGGGTGTTTTGTTTTTTTAGCAATTATTATTTTTTGATAAAAGTAACAAATCTGAATGGAATTGAATCTCCTGAACTAATGTATTTTTGTGAAGAACTTTCTTCCTGAAAATAGTTTTCGTATTCTGGAAAAAAAGTATCGGCGTTCTGATTTCCTTCGATAATAGTAAGTTCCAAGGTGTCAGCATAGGATAGTGCCTGTCGATAGATTTCTCCTCCCCCGATAACGTACATTTTTTTATCTGGGTTAGCTTTCTCGAGCGCTTGGTAAAATCGATTTACGACAATCGCACCTTCTGCCTTATAGTTGCTATCCCGACTGATAACAATATTTTCTCTATTTGGGAGCGGGCGAAATGTTGCAGGTAATGATTCCCATGTTTTTCTCCCCATGATAACGGTATGACCAGAAGTTATGTTTTTGAAATGCTCCATATCTTCTCTAAACTGATACAGTAGTTTTCCTTGATTCCCAATACCGCGATCTTTTTGAATAGCAGCAATAAGAATTACTGGTGTTTGTTTATGTTTCACAACGTGCTTTTTGCGTGCCATATTTACTAGTATACCTATATTTTTTAGCGATAGCACGAAATTATATTCAATAAGCAAAACGTGTATAATGGTGATATGAAAGATTCACACGTACAAAAATTACTCAAGAAAGAAGAAAAACGGCAACTAGCTGTTATTAATCTTATTGCATCAGAGAATACTGTTTCGGCAGATGTACTAGAGGCACTAGGATCAGTTACCACTAATAAATATGCAGAAGGGTATCCTCACGCACGGTACTATGGTGGTAATGAAGTTATTGATGATATTGAAGTGTTGGCACAAGAACGTGCTCTTGAGCTTTTTAAACTTTCACCAAAAAAATGGGGCGTAAATGTACAACCTCTTTCTGGTTCGCCGGCAAACATTGCTGTTTATTCAGCACTAGTACCAGCAGGTGAAAAAATTATGGGTATGCAATTGGCACACGGAGGACACTTAACCCATGGGCATCCTGTTTCGTATTCTGGAAAATTCTGGAAACAAGTTTCATATGGTGTGGATCCAAAAACAGAACAGATAAATTACGAAGAGCTAAAAGCAATAGCAAAGCGTGAAAAGCCAACTTTGGTTATTGCTGGTTATAGTGCGTATCCGAGAATCATTAACTTTAAAAAGATGCGAGAGGTAGCTGATGCTGCTGGTGCATTACTTATGGTAGATATGGCACATATTGCAGGGCTCGTAGCCACAGGAGCACATCCATCACCTTTTGCCTATGCTGATATTGTTACTACAACAACTCATAAGACACTTCGAGGTCCACGAGGAGGAATGATTTTTGCAAAAAAAGATTCTCGTGAATTATATGAAAAAATTAATAAAGCAGTATTTCCGGGAATGCAGGGGGGACCACACATGAACCAAATTGCAGCACTCGCTGTTGCATTAAAAGAAGCATCATCATCAAGTTTTAATAAATATATCCAAAAGGTTATTACCAATGCCCAAGTACTGTCTACTGAATTACAGAAAAAAGGATGGCGAATAACTTCAGGGGGAACAGACAATCACCTGTTTCTTATGGATGTCTGGAATAACGGAACAGGGATTCCTGGAAAAGAAGCTTCTGAGCGTTTAGAAAAAGAAGGAATTATTGTAAACATGAATACTATTCCTTTTGATACTCGTACCCCATCAAATCCATCAGGCATCCGTATTGGTACTCCAACCGTTACTAGTCGAGGAATGGGAAGTTCAGATATGAAGAAGTTAGCTACTCGTATCGACAAAATTCTCCGCGCGCGGTAGGGTACATCTCTGTGAGACATATTACCCGTCCTGAAGAAAGATATCTCCTCTTAAGTTTACTTATCCTTGTTTGGGCAGGTATGACTTTTTTTGTGGATACGTATGGAAAATTTGAAGCTAAGTTCTATCGGGAGATTCTTGTTCAAAAAATTGCTCTAACGAACTATCAGCTTACTCAGTTAAAACATCCACGATGTGGAGAATTCTTTTGTATGGATTCCTTGGATTTTGCATCATTAGGAAGACGCACCGAAAGTGAGCGTTTAAATTCAGGGATTCTTTCCTTTCAAACAGAATTATTTATGTTTGATAATCCAAAGATACACAACTATATTTCCAAGAAAGCTGAGTCCTTGGGCTACGAACTCCATCCTTTTACCAAAGAATCACTTCTGGTTTTGGAAAACACCTACCAAACTCAACCAGAAGTAAGGAACGCATACAGAGCAATGCAGCAAGCAATGTCGCGAGATGGGATAGCACTACATTTTGTTTCTGGATACAGAGATTATCTCCATCAGCAAGAATTGTTTCTTGATAGACTCGGTTTAGAATCAGTTACTGAATTAGATATTTTGTCAGGTGTTCATGATGAACTACTAAACGAAGTGCTAAAACGAACGGCGCCTCCAGGATACTCAAAACATCACACAGGATTCACCGTAGATTTTGCCTGCGACGATAAGTATCTGGTATACGAGTTTCAAACAACTGCCTGTTACCAGTGGATGAGCGAAAATAATTTTGAACGAATAAAATCTTTTGGCTTTATTCCAAGTTATCCTGAAGGGCTTGATATCCAGGGTCCACAGCCAGAGGCTTGGGAATATATATGGGTAGGAAAAAATGCTTTTAAATAGCATTTTTTTTGTATAGAAAATGCCTAATTATGATATAATTTGAATATGAAATCCTATGAAATTGAGGTTAAAACATTACTAGGAGAATCAGCAAGAGCTGATGAATTTCGAGAGGAGTTATTGTCTCGAGGGGCACAACCAGGAGAACAAGAAACACAGCTTAACCACTATTTTATTGGTGGAGATTATCAGGAATTGAAAGAAAAATTACAAGAATTTCTTTCAGAAGAAGATAAACAAAAGTTAGATTATATTCTAGGATTAAAAGCTAATTACTCATTGAGATCTCGCGAAACTCACGGGCGAGTTAAGATAGTCATTAAATCATCAGTTGATGTTACAACGAGTGAGAATGGAATTCAAAGACTTGAGTTTGAAGGACTTGTACCTCTAAGCCTTGATGAACTTGATCAACGAGTACTATCTGCAGGATTTGAATATCAAGCAAAATGGTCACGAGAACGTGAACAGTATTCTCTTAACGGAATTGAAATTACCTTAGATAAGAATGCAGGATACGGATACGTATCAGAATTTGAAAAAGTTGTTGAAGATGAAACACAGTTACTAGAAGCTGAAGCTGATATTAGAAATCTCATGCAAGAGTTTTCATTACAAGAGCTTGATCAACAGCGCTTAGCACGAATGTTTGAATTCTATAACAAAAATTGGTCTGATTATTATGGTACCGATAAGGTATTCACTATCCTATAAATTATATGTTTCTTTCTGATCACGACATTAAAAAAGCTGTTGAACGAGGTGATATCACTATTTCTGATTTTGATGAACAACGGCTACAGCCAGTTTCCTATGACATTATCCTAGGAAATAAATTTCAAATTATTCAAAGCCATACGATAGCTGCAATTGATCCAGTGAAAAAGATATTTCCTGAGTCTATAGAGACTACGGTACCTGATAATGAGGCTTTCGTACTTCACCCTGGACGAACCGTTCTGGGAACTTCCCGAGACTTTTTTGGTTCACCTCGATATCTTATTCAGCTTTCTGGTAAATCATCCCTCGCACGCCTTGGATTGGTAGTACACAATACGGCTGGGCTCGTTAACCCTGGGCACTTCTTGAATATTACCTTTGAACTCTTTAATGCAGGTGAAGTACCAATTATCTTGCGTCCGGGCATGCAAATTGCTCAAATTGTATTTTCTGAAATATCTTCAGAACTCGATCGTGATTACCAAGAAACTGGGAATTACAATGGAGATAATTGGGGAAAGAATTTGAAACCCCTTTCGTAAGTATCTGATAAAATTTTTATTACCTTAACTTTAAAATTATGAACTCACCACGACACCCTGAATACCAATACCTCGACCTTTGTAAAGACATTATGGAAAATGGTGCTGATAAAACACTTTTCTTTAATGATGTTATTTTGAAAGAATATGAAGCTAAAGGAGAACAACCTCCGTACATCCGTTCTGTTTTTGGTCGGCAAATTCGTTTTGATTTATCACAAGGGTTCCCATTATTAACTACCAAGAAAACTTTTTGGAGAGGAGTGGTTACAGAGCTCATGTGGTTCCTGTCAGGTTCATCAAATATTAAACCTTTGCTTGAAGTAAATAATCATATTTGGGATGAATGGGCATGGAAGCACTATCATATGTGGGCACAAGAGCATGCTCCCGAGCAAAATATGAACCAAGAAGAGTTCATTGCAAAGCTAACTGAATTACCCGCAGATGATCCTTTTGTAGTGAAGTGGGGAGACCTTATCACCATCTATGGACGTATGTGGCGCCGATGGCCAGCAAAAGATGGACGAGAAATTGACCAGCTTGCGTGGGTTATTGAAGGGCTTAAAAAGAATCCAGATAGAAAGTCATATGTAGTGAGCGCTTGGAATCCAGACTTCATTTACGACATGGCATCAGAGGGGCAAAAGTCTCATGTACCACCTTTCTGCCACACAATGTTTCAGTTTCAGGTTGCTGATGGAAAACTAAATCTAGGACTCTATCAGCGATCAGCAGATTTGTTCCTGGGGGTTCCGTTTAATATTGCGAGCTACGCACTCCTCTTGGAAGTAGTATCACAGATTGTAGGTATTCCAGCAGGGGAATTCGTTCATAGTTTCGGGGATGTTCATATTTATTCGAATCACTTTGATCAAGTTAACGAACAGTTAACTCGAGAACCATACGCATTTCCAAAAGTTCGCCTAGCACGAAAAATAGAAAACCTAGATGATTTGCGAATTGAGGATATTATTCTAGAAAACTATGAATCTCACCCAACCCTGAAAGGAGAGATTGCAAACATTGGAGGTTTCGATGATAAGGCAAAAAAACCAGAAGAAAAAAAAGAAGAAACACAAGATAAGGTTTGCTAAACTTATTTGTAATAGATTACTTTAAAATACCTTTTCTAAAATAGGTATTTTTTATGATAAATCAGAAATTGACAATATACATAGTTACATTTATAATTTAACAGAATTATAAAAAATTAATAATGAAAAACAGCAATATAAATTTTAATAGAACACTCGAGGCTCTCGAGCGGGAAATTAAAAAGAAATTTACAAAGTTCCGTTATGTAATAGATTCAAAAATTGAGCAGTATGAGTATATTGATTTTCATGATGAAGATGAATATATCCCTTTTTCTGAGCTAAAAGTATTTTACCCTGACAAGCCTTGTTACTTAGGTGACATTTTAAAATTAAAGGGAACGACACAATACTACAACCCAGGAATTAAGGAGGCATTAACTCATGTTGTCCATCTTGTTGGACTATTAAGGTTCGATGAAAGTATTTCTTTTTTTCTAAATTTACGGCCAGCCCAAAAGGGTACCTACCACCGACTTGAAGTATCCTACTTTCAAGAGACAAAAATTTTATCTGTTTTACTTGTTAAAACACTTTGCTTTGGTTACCTTAGTCCAAAAAAAGGAGTAGTGGTAATGAAAGATTTTTAGCTAAAAGCCCAGGCATCTGCAGGGGCTTTTTTATAAATAAATTTAATTAGAAAACTTAATTTAAATAAGGTATCATAATCACAGTATGAAAATCACAACAACTTGGGATTTATCAGCCCTAGGATCATCTATTAATGACCCGTCATTTAAAAAAGAAAGAAAGGAAACAGAAAAAGCTATCCTTGCTTTCGAGAAAAAATGGCGAGCAAAACCTGGGTATTTAAAAAATCCTAAAGATTTAAAAGAAGCCCTTGATGAATATGCCTCACTGAGTTTACATGGAGAACGCGAGCCTCGCTATTTGAGCCTCCGGTCTGCCTTAGAAACTAATAATACTGAAATCAACGCAGCAATGACCTTGTATCGAAATTACGCGAACCAGATTATGGACCATCTACGATTTTTTGATCTGAGTTTAACTAAAATACCCGAAGCAACCCAAAAGAAATTATTAGCTTCTCCTCTATTAAAAAATTACCATAATTACCTCGACGGAATTTTCAAGAGTGCTCGGTATACTCTAAGTGAAGCAGAAGAAAAAATTCTATCAATGAAAAGTTCAGTATCATCAGGGAACTGGGTTGATATGCTGGATGAATTTATTTCAGCAGAAACTCGTGCGGTGTATACCCGAGATGAAAAAACTCAAAAAGTTATTAAAAAAGAACTTTCGTTTTCTGAGATTTTAAGTAATCTCAAGGACCAACATACAAAAATTTCTGAGAGCGCTCAAAATGCAGTAGAGGATATTCTACGTACTCACGCCAAAGTTGCAGAGAAAGAAATTAATAGTTTCCTTGAAAACAAAAGCATCAATGACCAATTACGAGGGTACGAGCGACCAGATAGTTCTCGCCACCTTAACGAAGGAATTGATACAAAAGCCGTTGATACTCTGATTGAAACGGTGACCAAGAATTTCAAAGTTTCTCAAGATTTTTATGCTTTTAAGGCTAAATTGGTTGGCAAAAAATCGTTCACCTATTGGAATCGAAATGTTGAGTACGGAAGTCTTTCAAAAAGCTACAGCTACGAACAAGGAGTAGAGCTAGTATCAAAAGCTCTCTCACACATAAGTGACGAATTCGTAAATATTTTTCATGGCTATGTTCAAAATGGGCAGATAGACGTCTATCCTAGAAAAGGAAAAACAGGAGGAGCATTTTCTTCATCAAGTTATCATTTGCCTGGAGTCGTTATGTTAAATCACACCGGAGGCTTTCGAGAAATAACGACTTTGGCACACGAAATGGGGCATGCTATTCATGGGGTAAAAGCACGCCGTGAAAATCCATTGAACTACAATCACCCAATGTGTACTGCTGAGGTAGCATCTACCTTTTGTGAAGATTTTGTTATTGATGAATTACAAATGAATGCAAATGAATCAGAGCAACTAGCCTTGATGGTAGGACAGCTTGATGACAAGGTTGGAACTATTTTTCGCCAAATCGCAGCTTATAATTTTGAAAAAGAACTTCATGAAACATTCCGAGCAAAGGGGTACCTAACTAATGCAGAGATTGGAAAAATGTTTAATAAGCATATGAAATCGTATCTAGGACCAACTGTTGATTTAGATGAAAACTCAGGAAACGGATGGATTTACTGGGGGCACTTCAGAAGTCCTTTCTATGTGTACTCATATTCAATGGCGCTGCTGGTAGCCCAGTTTGCACGAAGGCGTTTTAAACAAGATTCTGCGTATATTGAGAAAATTAATGAATTTTATAGTACCGGAAGCAGCATCACTCCTGCACAAATCTTTGCTAATCTAGGATTAGATGTTTATGATCAAAATCGTTGGCAAGAAGGAATAGATGAAGTAAAAGATCTTTTAGCTAAAACAAAAAAATTAGCCAAAAAATTAGGAAAAATCTAGACAACCAAATGGTTGTTTTTATTTTTTATAATTCGGGGTAGTATAAAATACATGATGATACGTCAAAAAATCTCAGAGTGCATTTCACAAGCATTAGAGAACCTTTCACTAGAATCTCCTACTGAAATTCTTTTGGAACATCCAAAGGATCTTTCGCATGGAGACTATGCAACTAATGTTGCGATGGTACTTGCCAAGAAACTAGGAAAAAATCCTATTGAGCTAGCAGGAATGCTTGTCGATGAATTGATACGTTTAAAAAATCCTCTTATCGCTAGTGTTAGCCTTGCAGGTCCAGGATTTATCAATTTTACTATTGATCAAAAATTCTTCGCAGATGAAGTCGCAGAAATTATTGCACAATCAGATACCTATGGCCGAGGTAATGCTTTTACTGGTAAAAAAATCCTCGTAGAGCATTCATCTCCAAACTTGTTTAAAGCCTTCCATATTGGACACCTGATGAATAACACTATTGGTGAAGCCATCAAACGACTCTATGTTTTTGCGGGAGCAGATGTTACGACTATTACCTATCCGTCTGATGTTTCATTAGGAATTGGAAAAGCTGTGTGGCAGTTTCAGCAGTACGGAATTGAACATCTTGATCAGCTTCCTACCTTGGCACAAAAAGTTGCGTTTCTCGGTAATTGTTACGCAGAAGGAACCAACGCAATGAACGATAATCCTGAGCTCGAGCCAGAAATTCGCCGTATCACGCAAGACATCTATGAGCACCGCGATACTGATTCATACCGTGCGTATGTTCTAGGGCGAGACTTAAACCTACAGTATTTTGATGAGGTAACCCGACGACTTGGTTCACATTTTGACGGAAGAATTTTTGAATCAGAGGCAGGTATTCTTGGAAAAGAAATTGTTTTGGCGCATGTCCCTGATGTATACACCGAGTCTGATGGAGCCGTTATTTACGAAGGTGAATCTAAAGGACTTCACACTCGAGTGTTTATTAATAAAGATGGTAACCCAACCTACGAAGCCAAAGACACTGGTTTACTAAAATTAAAATTTGACCGATATCAACCTGATTTTTCAGTGTTCGTAACTGATCATCAACAGGGACCATATTTCGAAGTCGTTGTTCATGCTGCAGGGGAAATTAACCCGTTGTGGAAAGAACGCACTATTCATGCAACCCATGGACGAATGCAGTTCAAGGGGCAAAAAATGTCATCACGACTAGGAAATACCCCGCTGGTAACTGATATTCTGGATGCGGTAAGTGACGAAGTCCGTGCCCGAGGAAATGAAAGAAATTTGACCGATGAGCAAATTGAACAAATTTCACTTTCAGCAGTAAAGTACACTATTCTCCGTACCCAAGCAGGACGTGATATTAACTTCGACCCAGATACTTCATTATCATTTGAAGGAGATTCAGGTCCGTACCTTGGATACACTCACGCACGCTCAAAATCACTCCTCTACCGTGCAAAACAGGCAGGAATGGAAGTTTCTACCACTACTCCAAATGATTGGCAGGTGACGAATCTAGAGCGTCTACTGTATCGATTTGGGGAAGTTACCGAATTATCAGCACAACGCCGAGAACCACACATGGTAGTAGGCTATCTTATGGAGGTAGCTCAAGAATTTAATAGTTGGTATGCACGTACCAAAATTATTGATACCGAAGACTCAACAAGTTCGTACAAACTATCACTCGTACAAGCAAGTGCTCAAGTTATTAAAAATGGCCTTTGGATACTAGGGATTGTAGCTCCAGAAGAAATGTAAAAAAGCCGAAAGGCTTTTTTGAATTAACGAAGAGAAAATAAATTACAAATTACTATTGACAAAAATATAATAAACTTATATAATTTGTTCAAATAATTTTGAACCTTTAAAACCTTAAATAATGAAAAAAATCATTTTAATTTTTAGCTTGGCTTTTTCTTTTGTGTCATGTGCACAACAAAAAACTATCCCTCATACATCACCAACTAGTATGAAAGAATTACTTGATCCTTCTTTGGCTAAACTTGATTCAGTTACTCGTAAATATTCGAATATTAATGGAAAATTATATGAAGTAACAAAACGTTTTTATACTTCATTGTCAAATTCTATTGATAACGGAAATCCTAATAAAAAGATAACCTATTATTGGGAAGAATATTTGTGCGACATTCCAAAAGATCTTCATCATCTAACTGATACTCAATTACAAAAAATGGTTATGGAAGGTGATAATTGCGTAATACCTGCTGCATACCCTAATAGAGAATATAATTTTTTATATGCTCCAGGATATGCCAAACACTACACTTTTGATGGATATGACGTTGGTTTTCAATTTCATTGGAGAGCAAATTTTAGTGCTATATTAACTTTACATGCCACGATGATAGGTCTTATATTAATTCTTTTCTTTTGTCCGATTGTAGTGATTTTGTTTCCAAAAAAAGTATTATCAAATATATTAAAGATATTATTTTCTATTGGTATATTTATATTTCTTTATGTAATTAAATTAGCTGATAATAAATCATATGTTTATTATGAGATACTCCATTTGCAAACCTGGTTGAATCTAGTTAATGCGGCTGTTGTACTTTTATCTTCTTATTTTCTTATAAAAATGGGAAAAACTAAAGACGTAGCTAATTAAATTGTAAAATTTAAAATAAAACCCCTGTTTGAATAAAAACAGGGGTTATTTTTATAATTCCATCTTAATCCCGGTTTCCACATTCTCCTCCCGTGCTAGAATACATTTTATGAATCCAGAAGAAATTACCGGCTCAGAAGCGGTACAAAAATCAGATACTGCCTTGCGAGAGGAGTCAATCCTAGCCTTTTGGCGTGACCAGGATATTTTCCATAAATCACTTGAGCTCGATGCTCCACTAGGTGAGTATGTTTTTTATGATGGACCTCCGTTTGCAACGGGATTGCCTCACTATGGGCACCTGCTAGCAGGTACTATGAAGGACGTCATTCCTCGATATCGCACCATGCGAGGCTACCACGTGGCTCGTAAGTGGGGATGGGATTGTCATGGACTTCCAATTGAAAACCTTATTGAAAAAGAACTCAACCTTGCGAGCAAAAAAGACATCGAAGAATTCGGAATTGAAAAATTCAATGAGGCAGCTCGTAGTTCAGTTCTACGCTATGAAACAGAATGGAAACACTATGTACCACGTTCGGGACGTTGGGTTGATATGGATGATCCCTACATGTCTATGCAGTCAAACTACATGGAATCTATCTGGTGGATTTTTTCTGAAATTCACAAAAAAGGTCTAACTAAACAAGGTTCAAAGGCAATGCACCTGTGTCCTCGATGTGAAACGACGCTTGCAAACTTTGAGGTAAATCAGGGGTATCAAGACGTTACCGATATTTCAGTTACCGCAAAGTTTAAAGTAGTAGGTGAAGAGAATACTTATTTTTTGGCCTGGACAACAACCCCTTGGACACTTCCAGGGAACGTCGCACTCGCTGTTGGTTCTGATATTGATTATGTAAAAGTTCAGCATGAATCATCACAATACATCGTCGCTCAATCAAGATTAGAAAATGTATTTCCTAACGGAGGCTACGAAGTTCTCGAAACGGTAAAAGGATCAGCACTGGTTGGAATTTCATATGTACCAGTATTTGATTACTACCAACAGCAGAATCTAGATAACAGCGAAAACGGATGGAAGGTATATCCAGCATTATTTGTAACGACTGAGGATGGAACTGGAATTGTACATATTGCACCAGCTTTTGGATCTGACGATATGGAGCTAGGAAAAGAGTTCCAATTACCATGGGTACAGCACGTAGCAAAAAATGGAAGCTTTATTGATGCATTTGCTGAAACCATAGAAGGTGTACCTTTCCAGGGAATGAAGGTAAAAGCAAAAGGTGATTGGACCTCTACTGATATTGAAATCATCAAACGTCTTGCTCATAACGGAACTTTGTTTGATAAACAAAAGCTCGTTCACAGCTATCCACACTGTTGGCGTTGTGATACTCCACTCTTGAATTATGCTGCTTCATCATGGTTCATTGATGTTCCTGCACTAAAGGAGCGGTTGGTGGCACATAATGCCAAGGTTCATTGGATACCTGATAACGTAGGGGAAGGACGCTTTGGAACATGGCTCGAAGGAGCACGTGATTGGGCAATTTCTCGATCACGTTTCTGGGGAACTCCGTTGCCGGTATGGAAAAATGAAAGTGGAACTGAGACTTTGGTTCTCGGTTCTGTTCAAGAACTTCTAGATAGAACCGTTTCAAGTAGTAATACCTACCTAGGGTTCCGTCACGGAGAAGCAGAATCAAATGTTACTGGAGTTATTAATGCAAATAGTCAGTTAGCTAACCCTTTAACCGACAAAGGACGAGAGCAGGTGCAATCACAAGTAGCAAGTCTCGCTCAAAAAAATATTGATTACATTATTGTTTCACCATTCCAGAGAACTCAGGAAACGGCACAAATAATTAAAGAATCACTAGGACTTGCTGATGATCAAGTTATTACTGACGAACGACTTTCAGAACGGAGCCTAGGAAAAGAATGGGAAGGTAAACTATGGCGAGATGTCATTGCATATGAAAAAACACACCAGGTAAAAGATTTCTGGAATTATCGAATTGCAGAAAATACCGAAACTACCGGTGAACTCTATACTAGAGCAATGAGTGTGCTCTTTGATCTAGAGAAACAGTACACAGGAAAAACAATTTTGATTGTTAGTCATGGTGGCGTTTTGAATTCAATGAATTTTGGTACTCAATACTATGGAAATCCACTCCAGGCAAAAGATTTCTTTACGACAAATTTTGGACTTGGTAATGCAGAAATTTTAAACATTAATTTCAAAGCATTCCCGCATAATCAGAAATATGAAATTGATCTACACCGTCCATACATTGACCAGGTAGAAGTTATTGGGGATTCAGGAGAGAAACTACAAATTCTTGGTGATATCTTTGATGTTTGGTTCGACTCTGGGTCAATGCCATATGCACAGACTCACTATCCATTTGAAAACGAACAAGACTTTTTGGAACAACGTTTCCCGGCACAATTTATCGCTGAGGGTCTTGATCAAACACGAGGATGGTTTTACGTTCTTTCAGTTTTAGGAACTGCGCTGTTTGATAAGATTCCATTCGAGAATGTAATTGTTAATGGATTGATTCTTGCCGAAGATGGAAAGAAGATGTCAAAGAAACTGAAAAACTACCCAGACCCATACGAACTGTTTAATACCGTTGGGGCTGATGCACTTCGTTTGTACCTCATGTCATCTCCAGTGGTAAAGGCAGAAGAAGTAGCTTTTTCTGAAAAATCAGTTCGCGAACTTGCAAGTAAGGTTATGGGACGTATGCGAAATGTGGTGACCTTGTACCAAAGCTTTGCGCAGGAGCAAGAACATCATGATTTAGGAGAATCAGAAAATGTTCTTGATCAGTGGATCATGGCTCGTATTCGTGAATTCCATAATGAGGTAACTCAGGGAATGGAAGATTACGAGCTTGACCGAGCAAGTCGTCCGATCATGAACTTTGTTGATGATCTCTCTACATGGTACATCCGACGAAGTCGTGACCGATTCAAGTCTGATGATCTACAAGACCAACGCGGTGCATTAGGAACAACCCGAAAAGTTCTCCACTACTTTACGCAAATTGTTGCACCAGTATTACCATTCCTAGCAGAAGAAATTTGGCAGGAACTCCGTACTACTGATCAAGGTCTTGAAGAATCAGTACACCTAAGCAGTTGGCCACAGTTGAGTGTTCTTGAACGCGATGCTGAAATTTTGACCTCAATGGAAATGACTCGAAACCTTGTTTCACTTGGTTTGCAGATGCGAGCTCAAGCAGGAATCAAGGTTCGACAACCATTGCGAAGTTTCCAAGCACCTCTTGGAAATCTTGGTAACGAGTATTACGAACTCATCACCGATGAACTCAATGTAAAAGAAGTTCGTAATGGTGAAGAACTTCTTGATACCGAGCTTGATCCAGAGTTAGTACGTGAAGGGCAATTGCGTGACCTCATTCGTCACGTACAGTCTTTGCGTAAGAATGGAGGAAAAGTTCCAAGTGATCAAATTACCATTACTATTGCGACGGACGAACAAGGAAAGAATCTTGTTGATTCATTCCGTGATTCATTAATGTCAGCAACAAATACGATTGAAGTATATTATGTTGAACAATTAAGTGATACCGAATTACTTGATTTAGGAGATGTTAGTGTTTACGTAGCTATTGCCTAACAAAATAAAAACCTTATCGAAAGATAAGGTTTTTTAGTTATGTTTAATTGTAGTTAATAAATGAAAATGCTTAGGCCGCTACTTGATTTAACGCTTCGTTTACTTGTTCAATAGTCTCTTGACCAACTTTTTCAGTTTTTACAATTTTATTTTCAGTTTCTGAAAATCGACTTCCATTGTAAGTTTTTTCAATCTTTATTCCGCTGTCCAGGTGATCAACTTTTTTCTTGATTTCTTTCGACAGAACATCAGCTGAATCGGGAGAGGTTGTTACAGCTCTTGCAACTTCTTTGTTGGTTTGAGTGTTCATAATGCAAACAAAAGTTTTTCCTTTCTCAGGATCGAATCCGAAATGTACATTTACTTTTAACATAATATAAAATTTAATTGATTAATTTAAAATTACTATACTACTCATTTATTTTTTGGCAAGTCATTTTAAAATAATTAAATATAATTGAATCGTATTCTATAAAATGACATCTTGCTCACTTTCTTGGTCGCGATACACTAGAGTTGTGTCACATGCTATTCACCATACAAAAGCTATTGTGCTTGGAATAAAAAATCTCAAAGAAGCACATCGTATGGCTATTCTCTATACACAAGATTTTGGCCTCATGTACGTGCATGCTCAATCTATTCGTAAACACGAAGCAAAAATGCGGTATCACCTACAATTTTTATCAATGGTAGATGTGGATTTGGTTCAAGGAAGAGATATTTGGAGACTTACGGGAATTCATGAAAATACCTCCTCGCTTTCTTTTGTTGAAACACCTTGGTATGGGTTTCTTGATCGTGTAGCAACGATTCTCTATCGTCTATGTCAGGGTGAAGAGCCTAATGATGAACTGTGGGAAGAAATTATGTATATTTACTCCCTCATACAGGAAAAGCATGAGTACCAGGAATCGTATGAGATTATTGTTGTGGTCAGAGTGTTATCGGCGTTAGGTTACTGGAGCGGCGATGAAGTACTTATTCATGATAAAAATCCTTATCATAACAACGAACTTGTCGAGTATGTAGTAGAGCATAGAAAGAATCTTGTATCAAAAATCAATCTATCATTAAAACAAAGTCAATTGTAAAAACATTTGTTATACTAGAAGTACTATGGACGAAAAATTTTCCAATAAACGGTCAACAGGAGTCGATGAACTCAACGAACTTCTCTATCATCAGAAAGAGGATTACAAGGAGCGACCTCGTCGAAAAATTCACGATAAAAATGTTCATCTTCCTACTGATTTTCAAGCAGCAAAAGAAGAGTTAAAAACTGAGCGTTTTAAATTACCTCACTCATTTTTTAAAAAAGTGTTTTTCGGGGTTCTTATCTTTTTTGTAATTACGGTTATTGCCGTCTTTTCATCGACCTATACCAAGAACGATGCAGCATCGAATGATTTGATTACCTTGGATATTATTAACCCTCCTTTCGTTGATGGTGGAGAAACACTAGAAATCCATGTGCGAGTGCAGAATTTTAATGTTCAAGCTTTGGAGTTACCTGACTTGGTTTTGACCTATCCAAAAGATTCTCGAAACCCTAACGAAACGGTAGTTACCCGTAGATCGCTCGAAACTATTAAACAGGGCGATCGAGTTGATGAACAATTTACCATTATCCTCTTTGGACAAGAGGGGGAAGTTAGACCTCTTAACGCAAAGTTAGAATACCGCCTCGATGGTTCAAACGCTATTTTTATAAAAGAAACAAAACAAGAAGTTATTATTCGTTCTACGCCAGCAACGGTTTCTTTCAACTCACCATCAGAAATTGTTCGCGGGCAGGAATTAGAATTTTCTGTTGACCTTACTTCAAATACAAACTCAGTGGTAAGTAATACCTTGCTAGATCTAGAGTACCCACGAGGTTTTGAACTTATTAGTACCGAGCCAAAAGCAGATTTTTCAGATCATATTTGGGCCTTCCCAAGCCTTAATGAAGAAAAGAGAACCGTAACGGTTCGTGGATACCTTTCAGCCCTCGAAGGGCAGGGTCAAACTATCATCGCAAATTTTGGTAAACGAAATAACGAGCGCCAGCAAGAAATAGAAACCTTGTTTAACCGGGTGGTACAGACGGTAGACATTATGCAACCTTTCATTTCTACCGAACTAGTTTTGAATGGTTCCCCAGATCCAAAGATTTCAATTCGTGGAAAACAAGAAATAGAAGGAGAAATTACTTTCAAGAATACTCTTTCTGAAGCAATCAAAGATGCAAAAATTGTTCTTAACCTAAAGGGAAGTTTATATAATCCAGTTGGAGTTCGAGCTCAGAGTGGTTTCTTTGATTCCACGAATGGAGTTATTACCTGGGATAAGGCAAGTATGCCAGAACTAAAATTGTTAGAACCTGGTGTAGCTAAAACCTTAAGCTTTACTCTGCCTACTCAGGAATTAGTGAGTCAAGGTTCAGCTCTTGAAAAACCAGAACTTGATCTGCGAGTAGATGTTGCTGGGATTTTGGCTAACGGTATTACCCGAAACGCATCCGATGTTTCTCGGGCAACCGCTATTGCAAACTCAGATATGGCAATGACTACTAGTGTTGACCATGAAGGAGGGCCATTCCAGGACTCAGGGCCAATGCCTCCAAAGGTTGGAGAAGCAACAACCTACACGGTTACTTTGCAGGTATCAAATACGTCAAACGAAGTTCATAACGCTCAAGCCTCATGGTATCTTCCTTCATACGTCACTTGGGTTAATGCTATTTCACCTTCTGTTGAACGAACTTCAGTTACATATGATGAAGCAACGAGAAAAGTGGTTTGGAATTTGAAAAACTTACGTTCAGGTTTAGGAGTGGGAAGCTCAGCACGAACTCTGTCTTTCCAGGTTTCTCTTATCCCATCACTTTCACAATTTGATGATCAGGTAGCTCTTACCAGTGAAATTGTTATGACAGGAAAGGATGCATGGACTTCAACAAACCTAACCTACAAAAAAACTGCTGTGGAAAATAGAATTCTGAACTCACAAGAAGTTGGAGCAGACGGAAGAATTAGAAAATAATTTTAAATTCAAATAATAACAAAAAACACCTTCAGGTGTTTTTTTTTTTTGCATTATTGTATATAATAAATATATGAAATCTATGAAAAAAATATTCGCGACTACAATTATTGTTGCAGCACTTTTGTTCTCAGGAACAGAAGCTTTTGCTGCCAGTAGTGTTTTGGGAAGCACTGGTCCAGATACTAATCCTTACTATCTTGTAATGGATTCAGCTGGAAATATTTATACAACGAATGCTTATGGTGCTGGTGGAAATACGGTTACTAAAATCACACCTACAGGAGTATCAACTACATTTGCAAGTGTGGGAAATGGCCCTCGTGGAATTGCGATTGACTCATCAGATAATTTATATGTAGCAAACTTTAATAGCAGTAATATCTCTAAAATTACCCCTGCTGGAGTTTCAACAATATTTGCAACTACAGGAACAAATCCTTGGGGAATTACTATTGATTCTGCAGGTAATTTATATACCGCTAATAGAAATTCTAATAATGTATCTAAAATTACCCCTGCTGGAGTTTCAACAATATTTGCAACTACAGGAACAAATCCAGTAGGAATAGTGGTTGATTCGGGCGGTAATGTATATACGGGAAACCAAAATTCACAGAATGTATCTAAAATTACCCCAGCAGGTGTTTCTAATATTATTGGCTCTCTAGGTGGTAGCCCTCTAGGAATTACTATTGATTCTGTAGGTAATGTATATACAGCTAATTCTAATGGTAGTGTATCGAAATTAACACAACCCTCAGGCGTTAGTTCCACGATTATTCCTGCTGCTGGTTCTAGATACGGGATAATTACAGATTCTTTAGATAACATTTATACGGTTGCTTCAAGTGGTCAAATCAGTAAAATTAGCCCTACTGATGTAGTAACAAACATTGGAACTCCTATAGCTTCTGGTTCTATCGGGATTATTTTAGATTCTGTAGGGAATATATATATCGCCAATAGTGGCTCAAATAATGTCACCGTAACCACCCCTCCCGACACCACCCCTCCAACCATCTCTGAAGTAACCCCTGTTACCACCCCAAGTAACGACGTAACCCCAAGCTACACCTTCACCACCAATGAAGCAGGAACCATCACCTACAGTGGATCATGTAGTTCAGCTACAACCACCGCAACGGTAGGATCAAACACGATCACCTTCAATACCTTATCCGAAGGTACCTACAGTACCTGTACCATTCGTGTTACCGATGCGGCTACGAATGTTTCAAACATCTTGAACATCCCAAGCT
>JACCDH010476603.1_pt1 | contig 148620 bp, 119 predicted proteins | sample 7442481 | NCBI WGS metagenome assembly JACCDH01 (sample SAMN15323433, study PRJNA562643) | freshwater metagenome | isolation source: river surface water | place: USA:Blue River Watershed | collected 2017-08-15
CCCTTCTTTTTGCCTCCAGTTTGGGGGTTAGGACCGTCAGCACCTCCTTTCATGGAGCCCTTTTTGGAACCTTTTTTGGATGATTTTTTAGAAGCTTTTTTAGAAGCTTTCTTAGAGCCCTTCTTTTTGCCTCCAGTTTGGGGGTTAGGACCGTCAGCACCTCCTTTCATGGAACCTTTTTTAGAAGCTTTCTTGGAACTCTTTTTGGAACCTTTTTTGGATGATTTTTTGGAAGCTTTCTTAGAAGCTTTTTTAGAGCCCTTCTTTTTGCCTCCAGTTTGAGGGTTGGGACCGTCAGCACCTCCTTTCATGGAACCTTTTTTAGAAGCTTTCTTGGAACTCTTTTTGGAACCTTTCTTGGATGATTTTTTAGAAGCTTTCTTAGAGCCCTTCTTTTTGCCTCCAGTTTGAGGGTTGGGACCATCAGCACCTCCTTTCTTGGAACCCTTTTTAGAAGCTTTCTTAGAGCCTTTCTTAGAACCTTTCTTTTTAGCGCCTCCAACTAAAGCCCTTGGAAGACCAGGTGCAGAAACTTCTTGTATGTCAAGAATTGTATTATCATTTGAATTAGGAGCATAAGTAAATGTTTTAGCAGTGTCACTGATAGTATTAATTATTTTATGAAATTTGCAAGGCAACGTCATAAGTGATGCTTTAGCTGTAGCAGCGCTTGTAAGGTCAACCTCAAGGGGATTTTCAAGTTCAATTGGAGCAGTTGCAGGATCGGTAACGATTCTAACTTTATTAAAAGTTTGTAAAGACATTTTTGATTATATATTATAAACTATATATTATTTTTTTAAAACTAAATATTTTTCGTTCACAATTTGGTTCCCTGAACTGTTTGCAAATGAAAAATCAGGAGATTTACCTGGTTTACCAGAGGGATTATATTTAAATTTCCTTTTTCCTTTTTTAAACATTTCTAAACCTTCCAATAAAGCAGATCTTTTAACATCTAATGGTACACCATAACATTTAAATGTAAAATCTTTAAAAGGCGAATCATCAAGAACTGTAATATTTTTTTGTGTTAAATAAACATTTCTTAATTTATAAAATTTTCCAATAATTTTTTTTAATAATTCAGTATTTTGATTATTACGATTTATAAAATTATAATAGTACTCAAAAAATAAATACATCATTACTAAATTATATGTACCAAAATGTGTTTTCTTTTTATCGGAAAAATTATAAACAATACATCTATGATTATTTCCATATAACTTTAAAATTAAATTTCCATTATAATAATATTCAATTCTTCTATCTAAAAACTCACAAAAAGGATAATATTCTTTAGTTGTAATTTTATTGCCAAATTTATGGACTAAATGTTTATAAATGTGTTTACCATCTTTTTCAAGTTCAGTACTAATTAATTCATAATATGGAACATTAATAACAAGTTTATCAGAAACTTTTTTTGCAAAATAATTATAAGCATACAACCCAACAACTATTAATTTTGATTTTTTAATAAATTTTTTAACATACTTTAATACATCTTCATTTGCAAATGTTTTAATTTGCAATGGAGATTCATAATGTTTATCATCAATTGGATAATATTTTAATATTTTTTGAAAACGCTTTATTGATTTGTCAATTCGCCAATATGATGTCATTGGGTCTGTTAAAACTCTATAAGCATCAACTAACATAAAATGAGGTTCTGCACATTTTATACCATCTATTTCAACTACTGGTAAATTATTAAAAACATGTTGGGGCATATAAGATATATCACAATAATTATCGAAATTTACAAATATTTTATAAGTTTCACCATGTAAACCTTCTTTTCCCTCAATGTGTTTAAATCCTTGAGAATATAGTTCTTCTGTTAAAGCAATTAAATCAGCAACGGGTGTCGGCGAATAAAACTCAATATCGGCAATATCAGGCAGGTTATAAAAAGCTCCGTCAATTTCAGTGTAAAAAACATCATCTGGATTTTTAATTTTAATAAGCATATTTTGGGCAAACCCTCCATAAACAATTCTTTTATTTTTTTTGATAAAATTTTTTATTGCCTTATAGACATTTGATATTTCAGTTAAAGTTGGTTCATAATATGTTTTATATTCTTTTGCCGACTCATTACGTATTTTATCATAATTTTCCTCTATTTTTACAAGGTCTTCTTCGCGATACATTTTTTGTTATATAATCTATATAGAAAATATATATTGATTTAATTTTAATAAATTAAGTCAATAAATAATTTACTATTTACTATTTAATATTTAATCAGATTCAGTGTTAATAATAAATTCTTCATTAATATCATCCGAACTTTCTGAGTTTTCTGATGATTCTATAGAATTTACAAACATATCTTCATAACTATTTGAAGCAAAATAATCTCCATAATAATTTTCATGTTGATAATTTTTAATAAAATTCTCCCATGTTAGCTCGTTTTTAAGAAATAATTCAAACATAATTTCATATTTTTTAATAAACAATTCAGGGATTTCAAAACTTGGATTTGAATCTTTACTTGCTCTAAACATATTAAAAAGTTTTAAATCATTTTCATACACATTTTTTGACTCTTCAATTTTTTCTTTTTGTTTTTTCATCAGGTTAATTTTATGTTGTAAATCAATCTTTTGTTTGGCCATTTCAAGAACAACTGGATTAGAATAGTCAATAGAAACTTGTTTTTTAGCTGGTTCATCATAGTATACTTTTTCACACATAACTTTAACTGGAGTAAATTTTTTTGGTTCTGTATTTAATGTAGTTTCATTTGATGACATAGAATTTGATGATGATTCATAAGATAAAGTTCCAGTAGTAGATTCAGATGAGGAACTAGAATTCGAATATGTTGTTTCGTCATTAAATTTATAGTTTAATGTATCAACACATTTTTCAAGGTCAACTTTTCTTGTACCAATTTTAAAGCAAGAATTAACTCTATAAGTATGTATTAGTGCAAAGTTTTTTATATAATTATTTTGTAAACATGATAAAATGAATGTTTCTGCATCATACATTTTTTTATAAGTTCCAATAATTTTTCCCTCGTATTCGACAAGATAAGAATACATTTATTAAAGATAATTATTAAAGTATCTTTAAATAGTTATAATTAAAAACCTTGCGATAAACAACTTGTTATTTTTTAACAATCAATTGGTTTTCTATGAGCTTTAAACGAAGAGTACCCACGCATTAAATCAGTACGAGTTAGTAACTTTTTAACTGCATCTTTAGATGCAAAAACTCTACGTGAGTGAGCACGTTTACATCTGGCGAATAAATTTTCCATATCACCACCAAAATATTTAAATTGTGAATGATGTTTAATAAAAAATCCAACCTTAATAGATTCGTCAAGTTCCCATCCAAACTCATGAACTTTTTTCTTAAAAATCAGAAATAAATCTGCTGGAGTATATGGGTCAATTGTAAATCTAACTGGAAATCTTCTTTCAAGACCAGCATTAAAGGCAAAAAAACAAGAATCAATTTCTTCTTTATACCCAGCAATAATACAAATGAAATCAGTTTTTTTGTCTGTTAAGTTTTCATTAATTGTATCAATACATTCTTTTGCAAAAGAATCACGCTTTTCAGCATTTCCCAGAGAATAAACTTCATCAATAAATAATATACCACCAATTGCACTATCTATTATTTTTTGAGTTGCCTTTGCGGTTTGTCCCAAATAACCAGCAATAAGTTGACTACGAGTTGCTTTTATGAATTTATTATTTTTTAATATTCCCATTGCCAAATAAATTTTTCCAATAATTTTTGCTACTTCAGTTTTACCTACACCAGGTGGTCCTTGAATAACGGTGTGCATCATATCTGTATTGACTGAGTCTAAGTTTTGGATGCGGAACAAAATATGATCAACCATATCTTGTTTAACCGATTCCATACCAATCATATTATTTAGTTCAGTAAGTGGTTCAACTAATTTATTAACTGTTTTTAAGTCAATATTATATCTTTTAGTTTCATCATATAATTTACCCAATTCAATTAAATCAACAATATTTGTTATTTCTTTATCAATAACTATTAGCTCTTTTTGTTCCTCGGGAATCTCAATAATTTTAGAACTTTTTTCATTAAGATAAATGTGATTGTTAATTAGTCTATCGAAGTCATCATCATCATTTTCATCATCATCGTCATAAAAAATAATGTGTGAATTTGGTTTTTTATTGGGTTGGTTACTATAATAATCTTGACGTGGCCGTTTATTATTTAGGTTATTTGGGTCATTGCCATTAGGATTACTCATTATATTAGAATATAATTTATTTAATTAAACAAACTTTTAAATATTAAATCCCAGTTAAAAACATATTTTTATATAATTGATAATTAAATATGAAAATTATTGCCTGGAATGTTAATGGTGTTAGATCTTTACTTAAAACATCTTATCTTGATGAATTAATTAAAGATGAAAACCCAGATGTATTTTGTATGGGGGAAACTAAAATATCATGTCCTTATGATGATGTAGAGGCTGATATTGTTAAAAGATTTCCCAAATTTAAATTTAGATATTGGAGCCCTTGCAAAACAAAGGGTGGATATAGTGGAACTGCTATATTTTGTAAAAAGGAACCGGAAAGTATACAGTATGGTTTGAAATATAAAAAAACAGATATAGATGATGAAGGACGTGTAATAACCATTGAGTATAAAAAATTTTATATTATACATGTTTATACACCTAATTCAGGACAAGCTTTAGCTCGCTTAGAATGGAGAACCAAAACATGGGATAGAGCTTTTGAGGAATATATAATTAATTTAAAAAAATCAAAACCAGTAATAGTATGCGGGGATTTAAATGTTGCACGAGGACCACTTGATTTAAAAAATCCAAAAACAAACTTAAGAACAGCAGGTTATACAAGCGAAGAGCGTGAATCTTTTGAAAAAATATTGACAAACACAGAATTAATTGACTCATTTAGAAATACCAATCCAGATAAAATTGAGTATAGTTATTGGTCTTATATGAGAAATTCCAGAGAGAAAAATATTGGTTGGAGAATTGATTATTTTCTTGTTGATACAAAAATAAAAGGAAAAATAAAAACGAGTGAAATTTTAACAAATATTTTAGGTAGTGATCATGCTCCAGTAAAATTACAAATATAATATAAAAAATTTAAAATATTCAAGTTTATTATTTCTATAATATATTATATAGTATAATGGATCCTCACATTTTTGTTGCATTAGTTGGAGGCTTATTAAACATGGCTTTATCTGTAACTGTACCATGCTTAGTTAAAAAAACCCAACAACCATTCTTGCAAGATGTTAAAAAAGTATTTGAAGTAAACCGTCAAGTAATTATAACAAGTAGTTTAATTGTTGCATTAACTATTTATCTTGCTCTTAAAATTGCTCCTGAACTTGATTTATCCCTTAATGAAATGGGTTTAAATCTTGATACTTCATCTGGTTCTGATTTTGGTAGTAGAGTACCAGTAATTGTAACTAGAGAATTACCTCCACAATTATCAAATTTAATAAGATTAATGCAAAACTAAATTTTGTAGTGAATAATTAACCTTAAAAATCCTATTAAAAAACTCGTCATAAATAAAAAATAATTTAGTCTTGAAGCTTCATCGCGACTTAAGTTTACATTAAAAAATTTATTTATATTTGGTCTAAAAAACTCTGGCGCTTCTTCTTTTTCTGCGGGTCTAAAATCCCACTCACCGTTTCTAAAATAATGTTCAACACCGGTTAATGTACATTGACCATCAAAGTCGTTCCAATCTAGGAAAATTAATATAATAAATAATAAATAATATTTTAAATAAATAACTGGAGTATATAAATATCCAGTTAGCACATACAAAATTAATATATAATGAATGTATTTTATAATATTTGCAGCAATTTCGCTTATCATCTTAAATATAAATTATTTAAGATAATAATTTTTTTTATTCTAATAAACATGTACAGGAGAATCCTTTATTAGTTTATCAGTTTCTAATCTAATAAACATAACCAAGTTTCGCCTTTTAATTTAAAACCAATGGATTCAAGCTCTTTGGAAAAGTCTTTAATATATTTATCATTTTTAAATGTTAGTTCATAAATGGGATTATCTGATTTGTCTTTTTGTTTTTTTGTCAGAATATCTATTGATCTACCAACAAGTTTATTTACTGCTTTAATTTTATATTTTATTCTATCTTCTAAGTTAAAAGGAAAAGAATAAACAGGATGGTCAATAGGAATCATCATATATGTAATTTTGTTTCCATCTTTTGTTGTAGAGTATTTTTCCAAAAATAAAAGTTTGTCACGAATTTCCAAACAAATTTGTTCGCGTGTTAATTTGTCTATTCTTGCAATTTCATTTTTAGTAATATTTGGCATCATTCGAACAAGCTTCATTAAATATTCTTTATCTTTTGATGTTGAGCATACAGCACCTTTAAATGTTGGAATACCAGTACCACGTTTTTTATCTAAAACTTTGGCTCGTGGTGGTCTAATTTTAAATAAGTCTGGTTCATTAGAAGCTAATTTATTAAGATTTTTATCAATAATACCAACAATAAAATTTTCTTCTCGTTCTTCGTAATAATCTAATGTATCGTCAAAGTTATATCCTTCTTCAAGTTTAGAAATGTCTTCTTTTTTAGCAATTTCATCTTTTTTGTATATGGCTTTAAATTTTTGCTTTACATAATTATTAAGTGAAACTTGATTATTTTGTTCGATTTCTAAATGTTGTCTATAGTACATTGGTACATCTTCGTTTTCATTAAATGGTTGAAAAATAAAATATTTCCCTCGCTGAATTAAATAACCACCTCTATTATATTTATCATAAATTGTATCAGAATAATTATTAAAATCATTTTCGGATTTAGGCATCATGTCTTCTAAAGCTTGGTCTAAAAAGTATTCCTCAAAAAGTTCAGCTTGATGTTGAATAAATGATTTTTTAATTTCACTTAATATTTCATCATACATATAAACATGTTTAAAACGATACAAATCCTTAATACGATTTTTAATTAATGAAATTTCATATTTTGCTAATTCATCATTAAATGTATTATAATTTATATCTTCCTTATCTATTTTTTTATACGAGTTTTTCTTAGCATCCCAATATTTATCATTTAATTTATTAGAGTCACATTTTAGATCACATTTTCTAAAATCACATAATGCGGGACAAATTTGTTTACCTGCCTTAACATTTTCAAGTGTTGGTGGTACACAGTTTTTATATTCCTCGAGTTCTTCTGGAAACATATTTGCATGTAATAACAATGGACAATCAACTGAAACTTCTTTTAAACTACGTTCAATTTCTTTAACTGTTAAATATTTTAGTTCAGCTTTTTGGTAAAGAATCTCATCAGTAGATAATTCGTTTGGTTTTTTATCACTTAAAGCAACTACATATCTATATACATTAACTTGTGGATATTTATAGTCATCGTTTATAACATCTTGATGAACACACATACGAATAGCTCTACCAATAACCTGTTCTGCTTTAGGTATATTAAAAAATACATCAATGATATGTACTTCTTTAACATTCTTTAAAGTTACACCTTCATTCATAACTCTGGAACCTAAAACAAACTTAATCATTTTGCCATCTGAGTTATCTGGATTATTAAAAACATCTTGAATAATTTTTTGTTTTATTTCGGGAACATCTTCGCCAGATTCATCAGCGCCACCAGTTACTAGGATAAATGTTGCTGGTCTAAAATCAGATAAATTTAATTTTTTCTTTTTAAATTCCAAATATGTTAGCCCAGTTTTATAATCAAGAGTTTCATCTTTAATATCATAATTTCTTGAATCTTCTTGATATTCTAAATAACCATTTTGTAATAATGCTTCTGCAAATAATTCCATGCCACCGGCTTTAACCAAGTTTGAATAAATAAATGCGGTTGCAGGTCCTTTTTGTCCTACAACTAATTTGTTTAGTCTCGTTATAATATTAAAAAATTTTATGGAAAATGGTTTAATATATTGGAGTTTAAGAATAAGTCCAGTAATATTTTTCTTTTCATTCTCAAAAATAAAGTTATCTTCTTCAGCTTTACTTAATTTCCCATTAAATATTTTTTTATTTATAAGGGATCTTAATTTTGCGCCATCTGTATTAATTTGTGATATTACTGTATTCATACCTTCAGTTGAATAGTAACCTTGTAATTCACCTTTATCTTTGGATAAACCAGGAAAAACAAAGTTAGAAGCTGCACTAGATGCTCTATCAAGTGTATCATCAAAATTTTTTGTAGTTTCTAAATAAGTATTATATTGAAAAGGTTCCATAAAACACTTCATAACAGGAGTAAATAACATACCTGAAGGAATTACGCCTTTCTCAACCCTTTTTGCAAAAGTAAAAGGGATAGAACCACGATAAAAACTAACATAACCTCTGGCTTTTTCCTTCAAATAATCTAACCCACCTGGTTTAATTTTCATTGCGTAGTTTTTTTCTCCGGTAAATATTTTTTCTCTTTGCACTTGGTCTGTTTCTGGTCTAATAAAATTTAACAAGTCAACTATTTCATCAGCCAAGTTAATCATTGGTGTTGCTGTTAAAAGTACCACTCGTAAATTTTCAGAGTTTTTAATAATTTTTTTAAGAGCTTCACCATATTCATTACCTGAAATATTATGAGCTTCATCAACTATTAAAATAGAATTATTCATATTTGTGATACGGTCAACAACTAACTCACGTTCAAATTCGCCTTCAGCATTTTTTCTATATGATGATTTAATTTTACTGTCTCCTACAATTTTTTTCTCCACAATTTTTTCTCCAAGAACTTTTTTGTAAAATGTTTTGTAAGATAAAATTTTATAATATTGGAGAGCACCATAGATAGCTGCCTTTTTTTCCCTATCAATTTCTTGTTTAGTCATTTGATTAAGAGCTTCTTTATTTTTCAAATATGTTTCTCCTGTTGTTGTAATTAACTCTTTTTTAAAGTTTTCTCTTGTATTAGGACCAGGAACTAACACATAAATTTTTGTATTGTACTTTTTTACTTGGTCTTTAAACTGTTCTGCTACTCTTATAGCTGTCATAGTTTTACCTGAACCGACACCATGCATTAAAATAACTCCTTTGTATGGGGTATTTGGACTAATATAGTTTGGTAAAATAGCTTGTTGTTCTCTTGGTTCAATTTCTCCTTGTTTACAATTAGCTGCACGATATTTTTTGACATCATCATATGTTTCCATAATTTCACGCTGAGGAACTCGGTAATAGTAAAATTCTCTTTTTTTAAATATTTTAGCTAATAACTCAGGATCTTCTGGTTCTGGATATGAAAAATCTTTTGTAAATTTAATTTTTTTACTCATAATTAATTAACATTAGATAATTATTAAATATTTAATCATGATTTTCCATGTTTTTAATTTTTAAATAAAAATAACAAACTAATAAAAAATATAATATATATTATAATGAATAACTTTGAATTTATTATTGATTACACATTTAAACTCGATGATTCCAATTTAATTGGTGCAGGTATGAGGGGTAAAGTTTACAAATATACTCATGCAGGTTCAGATTACATAATTAAATATGATAACTCCATGGGTACAATAGAATCAAGACCAAAATACTCAGAATTTTCCCAATTGGTCAAGCCATTTGAACCATCCAATGTACCAGAAACTGAATTTACTCAAGTACAAAAAAAACATAACCATTATTTTACCATGAGTTCGGTTGTAAATCAATTAGCTCATTTTGTTAAAATAAAGGGCTTTGTTGTTTTTCCCAATTTAATTTGGAAACGATATTTAACTGAAAATATGATATTTTGTTCCTGTTTATACGAAAATGTTGGCTCTTTACAGAGAGGAGTTTTGCCTCTAGATAAACAAGTTGGTATCCAATTATTAGAGATATTTGATTCTCTTAGACAATTTAATTCAGCAGGGTATTTTCATGATGATATACAAGGATGTAATAATATTGAGTATAACACCAGTGGTAAATTATATGTGTTAGATTACGATGTTAATAAAGTCAATGATGATGATCCAATTCAATTACAAAAAATATTAGTTGATATATCTCATATGTATACTTGTATTTTGAGGCATATGTCAAACGACACAAATAAAAATGATACTGAAGCAGCAAAAACAATAGCATTTTATTTAATGAAAGAATATTTAAAAACAAAGCCAACTATTATGGATGAAAACAATTCAGAGTTACCAATTAAAAAATCGAATGGTTTTTATTATCAAGAAACACCAATTAGAAAAAATATTAGCGATTTAAAAAAAATTTTATCAACAGGTTATAATTTAGGGATATTTTATAATTACGCAAATGCGGATATTCTTAAAGATTTACAAGGTTATTTTGATGATTTTTCCAATGATCTCAAGTCAATAAAATCTATAAATATGGATACTGATAATTTTAACAGGCTACTTGAAAATTATATTGACAATTATTATGTGATAATTAATTTTTTGGAAAAAACAAAGGAAAATCCAAATATATCAACCGATGAAAAAAAAGTTGTAAGTAACATAATTTCTTTATTTCATACAATAACCTTATCTTCTATTTTACTATTTATTGGAGACACTAAAATATATTTTCGTGATGCAAAACCAATATTAGAATCTTTGTATATAGAACAAATTAATAATTTTAAAAATTTTATAAATAATAAATATCGTGAAAAATACTTAAAATACAAAACCAAATACTTGAAACTTAAATTACAAAACAATAAAAATTGAAATTTTTGATTGCTATGAATATTAAATTATCATTTAATGGCAGACCAACATTATTTACGTACTAAATATATACCGTTTCGTCCAGATGCAATACCAATTTCACAGACGAACACTGCTACATATCAGGTTTCTCAACCTGTAATTACAGGTCAAGTTGTTGGACATGTATATCAAAACGTGTGCATTGGTGGAGGAATGATGACCCAAAAAATTCCTATTACTTCTCAATCTAATCAGATTTTAGTATCAAATGTACATGTAATTCAATCAGTATATACACCCAATTTATCAGAAAGTTTTGTTTCTCCTGTTAACCTAATAGGAAGCCATATAGCTCCAACAAAAATTGCCCAGGTTCCTATACAAACTCAATGGTCCAAGTGGTAATTTGATGTTTGTAAATGGAATATCGATATATAATTATTAAAACAAAATTAATTTGATGTATTTCAATAGATTATTTTATTTTAAAAAATATTTGTAAAATCTTTTGAAATTAGAACGAACAATTTTAAAATATTTCGCCCAGAAAATAATCTAAATTATTTTGTTATTATAATGGAACTATCTAGTTCAAGAAAATACAACACCACAATCCGTAAAAAACTCGTAAACAAATTTGAAAAAATAAAAGACAAATCAGATTTGATTGCAATTTATAATATTATTACTCAAGATATTGGAAATAACTTTTCATCTAATAGAAATGGTATTTTTTTTAATATGAATTTATTATCCGATGATTGTGTTGAAAAATTATTAGAATTTGTTAATGAAAAACTTAATTCAACATTATCAGCTACAGAAACTGATAAAGTTAATTATAAATCATATAAATTTGATGAAGTAGAAATTATTTCAGAAATGGGTCATAAATTAAGTAATCAAGAGAAAAATATAATTAAAAGAATAAGAAATAAAGCAGTTGCATAGCTTCTATGATGCGTATATATTACTTTGAAACTTTAAATTACTTTGTTTTTAAATCCAGCCAAAAATCATTAGACTTTGTTGTTGTTAAATTATTTTGTATTTTTGTAAAAATCTTTTTTTGCATTTCCGGTACACAAATTCTTTTAAAAAGACTTAAAAGTCGTAAATTTATTTTAAACCGTCCTTGTTCAGAAAATAGTAAGGACTCTTCATGTGATACAATTAAATTATGATTAATTGAAATTGTATTCACATTATTAATAATGTTTACATTTTTCCCGTTTCTGCAAAGACTATAATTAATTGGAAATGTGGCATTTTCATCTCCTTCAAGTAAAAAGTATGTTGACAAGGGAATACTTACTTTAAGTGTAGGATGATAAATTGTTTTACCAAGTTCTAAATCTTCGGTGATATTGTATGGGCCAATTTTTATTGCATTTGTACAATCAACACCATAAATAGTCACATTATCTTTTTTTTCCAATGCTTTAATATAAACATAAATTGGAATAATATATAAACATTGAGTTGGTATATCATGTTTTGACAAAACACCAATTAAAATATCATCATTACCTTCTCTAATAAAAACAGGTGAGCCTGATTTTCCAGCGAGTGATTCTCTAGGAATTTTTAGCTTACCTATCAGATAAGGAATTTCTGGACTAAAATTTAAATAATCAAATGGTTCATAAATAGTACGTGTTAAGTCAATTCGATTTCTTTCACCATCAATTAATATAAAAATTTCAGAGTCTCCAAAAGATTTAATACTATTTTGAATTTTCTTAAAGACTGTAAATTGACTAGTATCAATATTATGTGAGTCCATAATTAACGCTTCACACCAACATGAATTTACTAAAATATTACATGGTGATTCTGTTTGCTTTTCATATATGGTATCAATTGGTAGATGATGATGTAATGAAATCATATATGTTGTATTATTGTGTTGTAGTAAAAATGCAGTTAAACTTTCGCGATAATTACTGGTCATAAATGATGTACATTTTAATGAAAGATTAATTGTTCTATAAGACATTATATGTTAAAATTAATGTGCACATTATTTAAAATTCAATTTTTTTTCATTTTATAAGAAAAAATTATATCGGCCAGCGCTGACAATTTTTTAAGATCCATAAGATATAAGTTTTGTAATACTTCTGTAAAATTCTCTTAAAATGGGAGTTTTTTCATCATCCCATATATTGTAGTCTTGATTCCAATTATTGGTAATTTCTTTTTGAAGTTTTTTTAAAGTTTGTGAATTTATAAATTCTATTGTTGGCTCATCATTATTTTGAATTCTCATAATAACATCATTAAATGTATGAGAAAAAAATATTGGAAAAGTTGGTACTAACCATTTTGGTTCTATATGTGAAAGCCAAGATACCTTAATTGTTGATTGATTTGTTTCCATTTTACTTTTTTCATCTTCTAAATAGTTATAATAAAAGTAAAAATTACTTGGTAATTTTATTAAAGTTTCTTCTTCGTTAAAACGATTTCTATTAATATTTACAACAAAAATATCATAGTTCATTATTGTTTGAATTTGGTTGTGATTATGATTGTGTCTAAATGTAAATTGATATTGTTTACCAAATAAAAATGACCTAATAATTTTTTCGTCCATAGTATATTCGCTTAAATATTTATTAAAATTAGAATTGAAACCTTTTGCCCACTCTAAAACTAAATTATTGTCAACAATTGGTTTAAACAAATAGTATTCACCAAGTTTATTTAAAAAATTAATTATTACATTACCAGAAAAATAATTTCTGTCAGCCCATTGGATAATTTTTTCTTTATTGGTTTCAATATTATTCAAAATTATTTGTAGTGTTGATTTGTCTGATTTTAATACATTTTCTGCTTCTAATTCTAATGTACCTGCATTTTTCATTTTATTTAATTTATTCCATAAGTTTACATCATAACCAGATGGTGGTTCTTTATGTTTTTGAACATATTTTTTGAATTGAGTTATAATTGTTTGGTAATGTTGTTTTAGCAAAGATAAAAACCTTTGAGACCCAATATTAAAAACAAATAAGTCTGGAAAATTTTTTCTTATTTTTTTAATTAAATTATATGCAAAAACCAAATCTGAATTTATATTTCCATAGGTTTCCCTAAATTTTTTCCAAGTACAATTTGGGTTAACAAGAGAACCAATAGAACTAACCACCTCAATAAAAACTTTAACTTCATAAACTTCTGTTAAACATCCCATTGCAGAAGCTGAAATTAATGTTATAGCATCAGCAATTGTAAATTCTAAACCACATAATTTTTCACCAAGTTCTGATTTAACAAATTCAAAATTAGGCGTGATAATATTGGCAGGTGTGTTATATAAATGTTTATTAGCATCAATAATTAAGCTTTGGGACTGTAAACTATTTAATATAAATTTAAAAGCTGATGGTTTAATATTACCACTTGGTTTGTTATTAAATTCAATAATGTTATTTAAAATATTTCGTTTAATACTGTTTTCAAAAGGATGTATTAAATAAAAATACCCTTCCATGTCTAAAACATTTTCAAATATTTGTCCGTTATCATACATAAAAAATTCCCCAAACATAAAATTATTTTCATTATTATTTAAATCAACAACATAGTCGCCTGGGTCAAAAAAACAAACTGATTTTGGAATTGAATTATTTGGATAATAATTTTGTCTAACCACATCTGCAAGTCCTGATTTAACAAAATAATCATTTGAATCTAGTTTATTACTATATGTTCTTAAAATGTTAGGATTTGCCTTGTTTGATACAATAAGTTTCCCGTAGTAAAATTTATTTGATGTATTTATTTGTTCAAATTCTTTTGTTCCAAGTAATTTAAGAAAAGTTAAATTTACGTCATCTTGTGTTATTTTATATTTTGGTTTTATAAATTTGCGCGAATCTTTACGATACATGTAATAAACAGTACCATCTCCAATTCTACCGACACGCCCCCGGCGTTGAACACGACTTGATTCTGAAATTTTTTCAACTCCAAGTTTTGAAATACTTAATTCAGGTTTGAACGAGTTAACTTTAGCATATCCATTATCTACAACATAAACCAAATTTGGAATTGTTACTGATGCCTCTGCCACATTAGTGGCAATAATAATTGATCTTTTGTAAATTCCAAGTGGTACAGATAAGTCTTCAATAAAATCTACACCCCATTCTTCATGTATTCTATCTCTTTTATTTCTAATAGTGGCAATTTTTAAATTAATTTTACTAATAATGTTTTTGTATGTTTCATTCATTTCTGCAAAATATGGTAAAGCAATATTTCCAGATGGTAGCACGCTATTAAGATATTTAACTGCTTCAAGAATTTCACCTTTACCATTAGCAAAAAATAAAATTTCACCGCTAACAGATTTATTACATATTTCAATAATTTTTTCATATCCTAATTTTTGGGCAATTTCTGCTGTTTTTTGTTCGTTAACACTGTTATCTGGATTTTGAACAATTGGGTCATATTCTAAATAATTTTCGTCAACTCGATATTGAGTAGTTGCACCAGGTGGTGAAATATGATATCTTCTATCCATATACTTTGGTAAAGGCAGGAAATCTTTTGCTCTCAAAAATGGGTGGGTAATTGGGTATTTAATTGGAAATAATAATTTGTCATTAATATTATAAAAATATCTTCGATATATTGGTTCATCATCGTCCATAGTTGCTGAAACAACTATTAGTCTAACTTGGTTGTTTACATAACATGCTTGTTTTGATAGTGCAATAATAATATCCATGTTTGTATTGTGTTCATGTGCTTCATCAACAATAACAATATCATATACATTCGAATTAATTAGTTTTCCATTAAAATTTTTCTTTAATGTTGGATTTGATTGAAGTTCAGCTAATAATGTACCATCTGTTACAATTTTTAAAGTATTAAAGTATGCATTAGCTATTGTATGCGCTTCTCCTTGATGTTTAAATTGAACATAAAAATTATTTGTTTTCATTTTAATTGTTGATGTATTAGTTGTAAGTTCAATTGGAACACCCAATTCATCTGAAATACGTGTTGCATTACCAACTGTTGGGGGAACACGAGGTTGAGTACAAATTACTTTTCCATTTGATTTATAATCAATACATTTCATTGCATAAACTAACAATTTAGGGACCTGAGTTGATTTACCTTGACCGGTTGCACCAGTAACATACATAACTTGGTGAAAAATAAAATGTTGAAAAAAACTTATTTGACTAATCCAGTCCATTGCGTAGAAAACAGGCCATTCATGGTCTTTTGGAATTATTTCAAAATAAGTCATTTCATCATACTTATCATTTGGGTTTGAAATTTTTGATTTATCTAATCGCATTTTACCAAGATATTTAAACTGTTGATTTGTTAAATAGTAATACGAATCAGCCCATTGGGGATTTTTGTCAAATAGACCTTTTATTAATTGGTTTCTTCTTGCCTTCATTGCACCTGTGTCTTGAGGTAGTAGTTGCTTGTTTGTTATGCTTAAGTTTGGAGTAAATTTATTTAATATACCAGTACAAATTAATTCTTCAAATATTAAAAAAATGTACCCATTTGAAAATCCTGATAAAATATTACTTATTAATGTATCATATGATGAACTTGAATAATCAATAAATTGTCTACGTAAATTACCAGTTAAGCTAATCCAATTATTTGTATTTTCTTTGTTAAAAATTCTGTTAAAAAATTTAATTTTATTCGCATTATCAAAACTTATATAGTTTTTATCATTTAAAATCCATTGCTTTGTGCTTGAATGACTTAGTGACTTGGCAATATTATAAACATTTTTTAAGTTTAATTTGTTTGCAATATTATCACGTGTAGCCTGATCTATTGTTCCAAGTGGTTCCCAGTAATAAAATTTAGTTATTTTTTTTTCTTTATCATTTTGTTTTATTAAAAATTTACCATAAGCAGATGATTCAAATTCTCCAATACTAGCTTTTATAAAATTCCACAAATGATTTGAATGTGAATTTTTAATATATTCTAAACAATTTATTATATCAGAATGTTCAATTTCCTCAATTTTTTTTAAATCCTGTTTTGTAAAATCATCAGTTTCTTCATCTGTAATAAATTGATCAGATTTTAAAACAAATTTATCAAATATGCTATTATATATTTGGGCCTTATTTTTATAGTTTGAAAATAAATAAACCAAAGTATATTTTAAAATTTCAAAATCTAACTTAGAATTTCCATTAATTTTTCCGTTTGACTTTAAACTAGATATAATTAATTCCAATTTATTGTCAAAATAAACTTGTTCTAAGGCAGAAATGTCCTCCCAGCTATTAAATTGTGAATTTAATATTTTATTTAAATCTAACATCGCATTCAATCCTTGAATTAAGTAAATTTTATTTGTTTCAGATGTTTCGTATGCAAATATCAACCATTTGATAGGTTTTGCATCTTCATAAAATCTAGTTCGTAGAATGTTATAAATATCTCCGAACCATAATCCACCATAATTTATAAGATTATTTGATAAAAATCCTCCAATTGAATTTTCATCTAGATTAGCAGATTTTAATTCTTCTAATTTTCTAATTGTTCTTGTAAAAATTGTACTGGATGAATATTCTGACAAGTTAATTGGAGATATATTTACCCAATTAATATATGTTTTACCATTTATAATTTCTAATGTTTGTAATAATCCAATAAAATTATGATGTATTACTGTATAAATAAGTTTTTCCCCTTGACTATTGTACAGTTCTAATAAATTGGAACTTTTTGTTAATTCCAAAATAGGTTGTGGTTTAATTAGCCCAATACCCATATTTCCATATTCAAAATATGATGATTTTATTTTTTCTCTTTCTAAATTTAACACATGGGATGGTATATTGTCTCCTCCATATGCATAAAGTAAATTGTTCAAGTCTTTTATTTTTTTTAATAAATATCCATTGTCCTTGTCATCAATAAAAGGTAATAATAATAAAATAGCTCCCTTGATATCTCTATTATTATTTTGTGTCCATTGTTCAATATATTGGTTTTCTGTGATTTTAAAGTCATAATTAAATGATATTATATCAATTGTAAATGTAGTTAATATTTGTAAAACTTTTAAATCTTCTTTATTTAAATTTGAAAAAAAATCACTAACAACTTCATAAATTTTATTTTTAAATTCTTCATTAACAAATTTTAATTTTGTTTTTTCAACTTGTGTTAATAATAAATTAAAAGTATCTGACATTATAAATTAATAAGATAAAAATATAAAATAAAACTTATTAATTTATTGGTTTGTAAGTCCAACCTTTATCAAAAACAAGAGAAAGTTTTCCTTTCTCGTATCCATTAATTAACTTTTCAGGAAGTTTTCCCTTAAATTTTTCACTTTCTTTATTAACTATTTGTAATATGGCATTACAAATACTTTGATGACTAACAAGTACAATTATATGATTAGTTTCAAAATATTTGCTTATTATATCTTTAAGTACTCTTTTTACTCTTAACACAACATGTTTATTTGTTTCTGGATATTTAATATCAGTTGGTTTAACAATAGTTTTATAAGCTGGTTCATATGCAAATGATTCAGCCAAATATTCTGGCAAACTAATTCCAACTGCTTTAGCTGGTATTATATCAGCATGATGAAGTTCTGATAATCCATATTCCAAGTTTATTTTTAAATTTGACTCTTTAGCAAATGGATATATAGTTTGTAAAGTTCTAATAAAAGGAGATGAAAAAATTAAGTCAACATTGACTTCTTTAAGTTTTTCTATTAAATTTTTAGCATTGGCTAAACCAGTTTCTGTCAAAGGTGCAAAAAATGAACAGTCTTGTGTTCTATCTTCATGTCTTAATATATATATTTTCATTCTATATTATTAATTTGAAAATTTTTTTATAAAATTACTATTATTTTTCATTTTGTGGCGACATCATTAAATTACTAAATAAAAGTAGTAAAGTTCCAATTATTATTAATAGACATGCAAATGCAAAATGCCTGTCTGGAGATGAAAATATATATGGAATAGGATTTTCTTTATTTAATCCCATTTCTAGAATTGTATAAAACATATCACGCATGTTGATAATTACATCTTCAACTGGTTTCTTATGAGGTAGTTTTGAACTAATCACTTCGTCATATTTTCTGATGTCTTGACTTCCCATAATTTTTTTTTCACTTTCTATTTTTTTTTCGTTTTCATCAAACCTACTATTAAATTGTCCTAAATCAAACTTGTTTCCTAATTCTCTATTAGATTTATTTGTGGTGTTTTGTTGTTGCGACATTAAATACCATTAGATTAATTTTTTTAACTTGATTATTTAAAAATTTCTAATAAAATATAATTATTTTTAAATAAAAACAATATTTTTATAAAAAAATTGAATTAAAAATATATGGGATTATATAATAATAATATAATATGTTATACTTAACTTGTCCAACTTGTGGGTACTTTTTAGGCCAAAAAACTATCCAATATGAAGCCGGTAAAAAAGATATTTGTGCTAATCCCAAATTAACTGATGAAGAAAAAGAAAAAGCAATGTCAAAACTTTTATTAGGATTAGGTCTTAGACGTTATTGTTGTAAAATGCGTATGATGACTTACAAAGATATTGTTCAAGATATTTTACCAGTTGTTTCTGATGAAAAATAAATTATTAATTTATTAATTATATTTTATATTTATATAATTAATGGATTATTACAAAAAGTATTTAAAATATAAAAGTAAATATATAGCTATTAAAAATCAAATTGGGAAAGGGTATCTAAGTGCATTAGGTAGATTATCTGAATTGTTAAGATATTATTCCCCTCTTTTAAAAGATAAATTAATTAGTGATATTTATAGAAAAATAAAATTGGTAAACCAACAAGAGTTAAAGCAAGAACTAGAAAATTTAAATGAAATAGAAATTACACAGTATGTGGGATTTTTAAATTTAAAAAATAAAATTGATTTTAATCTTAATGGTCAAGAAATTAGTAGACAAATTATTGAAAATTGTAAAGTGACAGAAAATGACCCAACTGTTTGTGAAAATTTAAAATTAATAATAAAAAACCTTGGATACTCAATTTTAAGTTCTTGTTCTACCGAAGAATTTATGTCAACAGTAAATAATTCAACACAATGTACAAATAATGCTGATGTTGAAGGTTCATGTGGAGAACCAAATTTTTTTAATGAATTAACAAAAGCCAATAGTTATAATGATAAACTAATTCAAATACTTAACATAATTCAAGCAAAACTTGAGCCAGGTAAAACAATTGCACTTGTTGTTGGTGAAACGTTACCACATCAAGAAGGGGATATAACATTATATATGGATAAAGGTGAACTAGGTGACTATTCAGATCGTGTTTCATTAAATAATATTGACACCATAATCAGACTTATGCAGACTCGAGAAGATATTAAAGGTGTATATAATATTAGTTGTACTTTTCCTACAAATCAAATTGGAGGAAATAATAAAGAAGTACTTGATAAAGTAATTGAACTAACAGAAACATATAATGTTAAATTTATAAATAAAATGTGTGGTAGTTGTTTTAGATCAATGTATTATTTAGTTCATAATACAACACAAAACTTTACCTATGAAGTCAGTCCAGCACAAGGGTTAACAGTAAAAGATACAAATGAAATTAAAAAATGTTTTAAATAAAGTTGAAAACTTTAAACTCGTTAACCATAAATTTTTTTTTTTTCCAATAATTTACTAACTTATCTTTGTCCAATGGTCCCATTCCTTTATTCGCTCTAGTTTTATTAGCTTTTTCAATCCATTTTGATAAATAATTATCAAAAGACACTGGGTTTGATTTACTCTGCTGATCATCAGACTCAATAACTGATGGCTTTGTGATGGAAACAAACATTAATTTAAATTCTTTTGATTTAATTTTATATCCAAGTTCTTTGAACAAGTTAAAATCATAATTTAATTCCTCGCATAAACCAATGACCTCTGGTGGTAAAATTTCATCCACATAATCAATTTGATATTTATGTAAAGCTAGTCCACCAATTCTTATAAATCTTCCAGGTAAAATATTTTCAAATGGTTGTAGTAAAATTCCAAAATTATCATAATCTCCAGAAGCATATTTGGTATAAATTTTGTTATCTGACAAATACTCAACTAATGGATATGGGCTGTATTTAAAATCATTAAAAATTTCAGTTTGTACTGACATTAATATTAACATATTATTAGTTAATTAATATTAATTTCATTTTTTTCAATTTGTTTCATTTAAATTAGGAACTAAATCCAAGTTTATTTTCAATTTCATTTAAATTAACTCCATCTAAATTATCAGTAATTTTTAAGACTTGACCAACACCTTTGGTTGTACCGTCTCTAAAAAAGAAAATCATATTTTCCTCCATAAATTCAGGATGAAAACTAAATGTAAATTTAACAACTTTGTTATCCCCAGAACGCAAAATATTTTTATCTTGTTGTTTTTGTTCAGTTGTTTGTGGCATAACAGATTCCAGGTCTATTTTTGCAGTTTGACGAATTGGACCACAATGAATAACTGGGCTGTATCCCGTTTTAATGGTTGTTGAATGATGAAGCACATTAATTCTTGCATAAAATGAACTAACCACACTATTTTTATATTTGTTAATATCATCAATTATAACCATGCCTTTATTAATCATATGTCTTTCTAACTTGTCTTTTTGATTTGTTAATTTAAATGCAACACAACATTGTACACCAGACCCAGTTTCATCAACTTCTTGTTTCAAACTATTATGTAAAGACCTAACGACAATTTCTTTAAACTGACCATTAAAAGGACCAATATACATTTTTTGCTTAATTTTAATTGAACTTCCTTTATTGGTTCCTGATACAACCATACCAATACCAGGGACCATAAATACACCATCAATATACATTACTGAACCAGGAGTTTTTGTATTAGCCCATTTGTCTCTTGGTGGTAAATTGTAAAGTACTCGATGTAAATTTTCAATATTGGTTCCAATAGTATTTGAAATAGAAATTATAGGAATAATGTCTGGATTACCAATCATGTGAGTTAAATAATGGTCAGTTTCTTCGTCGTTTTTTTCTGAATCAGAAATAAAATACAAAACTTTACCATATGTGTTTCTTCCTAATAATTTTTTAAGTTGATTACATAAATTTTGGTAAACATGTCTAGGAGCTAAATCTACCTTAGTAATTGTAACTACAAAAGGAATTTTTAAATAAAGTAAAATACCTAAATGTTCTCGAGTTAATTTAGTTATTCCAGTATTTGCACCAATAACAACAATACCATAATCAGGAAATAACCCTGTAACGCCAAAAATTGTTGTTTTTAAATATTTCTCATGCCCTGCTAAATCAATAAAACTCACTACTTTATTAGCATATGGGTTTAATTTACCCCGTAACTTAAAATTATACAAGTTTTCTGATTTTTCTTTTGGATTTGTTAATACAACTGAATCTGATGTATCTTTATTAGTATTATAAACTAGTGGATTATAAGTTATATGCGAAGTTCGACCTGATTCTCTTTCATGTGGGTGTACAAGAATTTTATTTCTAGCTAATCCACGTCCATTGTCTAGTTGACCAGAAGTAAGTACTCCAATTAAAGAACTTTTTCCCGCATCAACAGGACCACAAACAGCCATCACACACTCTGTTTTTTCAATTTGTTTTTTCTTTTGTTCCATATTTATTATTTAAATAAAACATTTATTTAAATAGTAACCAATACTAGTATTTTAAAGATATGTATTTTAGTCATATTTAATGTAATATTTTCTAAATGTTGCTTCTTGTCCTTTTATTGAATTTTTACTTTCTTCTTGTTTTTTAAGTTCGTTAAGTTTTTTTCTGTTTATCAAAGCAAAAACATTGGGTATACTACCATAATAATTTATCATCAATAATGGATGATAAAAGTGTTCTTTATATTTAAAAACATTTTCATTTATTCTTAACAAATTACTATTCATTTTTTCTACATCTAATTCATTAATAACACCAACATGGTCTAACAACATGTTCGGAAATACATTTTTTCGCAAATACACAAATACTTGAAAAATCATGTAGTTAATAAAATGTTTATTATCAATTATATCATCATTATCTGAATTTTTTAAATCACTAATTTTTTTTACATATATATGTTCAAAATCAATCATTTTAATTACACCATTATCAAAGCATAAATTTGGATGTTTAATATCTGTATTTATATATCCGGCCTCTACAAGTTTTGTAACAAGATTTTTTACATCAGAAAAAAATTTGGTTTCATTAAATTCTTTGTCCCTGTTAATATATTTATAAATTAAATCTTCATTACAATACAATTTATCTACTAAATATTCATATTTTGCTTTTAAGCTAGTATCAGGTGTGTAATTTTTTAAATAGTCGGTAATATTTATTATTTCTGTTTTATCTTTCGTTTGTATTTTAACAGCATAAACTTTAGGTGCAATATCTAATTTTCCAAACTTATCATATAAAAACATTTCATCATAAACAACATTTCCATCTTGTTCTGTTAAATAGGATACTATTAAAACATCATATATTTTTTTACCATCTGGTAAAATCCACTCGCCTTCTTCATCATATTTAACAGTATATGCTTCTTTTCCAGTCCCATGTGTTAAATTTTTTGATTTTGTAATTCTGTTTGTTGATAGTGATTTTTTATCTAACATATATATTTAGACTATATTTTTTCCATATTTTTTTCCATATTTAACAATATATATTTAAAAGGAAATTAAATTAATTGTAGTTAATAATGTATTTTCTAAATGTTGCATCCTGTCCTCTTAAAGAGTTTTTACGAACAATTTTTAGTATGCTATCTGTTTTTTTCTCTCTGTCTCTTTCTTTCATTTTAGTTTTTCCAAAATCTAATCGATAATTACCACATGCCAAAACAACTAATGTACCAGTGGGAACATTTGGTCTTATTGTATTAAAAAATGATAATTTACTAAAAGATGTATCAATATTATCAAAAACATATTGGAATTCATCATTAAAATTTACTAATGAATTTATTTTTTCATATTGACCAGCAGATAAAAGCAATTCATAGGAATCCAAGTCAAAACGGTTAAAAGTTTCAATAGGAAAAATACCGCCTTTTAATAATGATAAACTATTTGTAAGTGTAAAATCCAAACGTAATTTAGGACAGGATTCTCCAGGTCTGTATAGTCTTATTTCAAAATTTAAATTTTTTTTAATTTTATTAATATTTGCTTCTAAGTAATCTTTTAATTCAGCCTGAGAATGAAATGTTAAATTATAAGAATCCAAATTAAGGTCAAATTCTCTTGATTCTTGTACCATTTCACTTTCACTTTCATTGCCGCTATTTGAATTATCTACTCTATTAATAATATCCGATAGTTCTTCATTTGTATTTTTTGGATTTGAGCGAAATTGGTTTAAAAAATATTCAATAATCAATTGATTTTCTAACCTTTCTTTACACGTTTTTCGAGCAATTGGACAGTTAATTAAAAATAAGTCATTTATTTCAGTTGATTTGGTTGAAATTTTGTTTAGAATGATTTTTACTAAGTCTTTAAAAATTTCTTTACCGGGCATGTGTAATGTTACAATACGATAAGCTGGGTCAAGAGTAAAATGAGATGTTGGGTTTTCAACATCTTTTGCATTTACATCTCTTGCACCGTGTCCATATACAATATAGTGTTTGGAAAAATCAATACCTGTTTCCATTATACTTGAGTTAGAAAATATAATATAATTGTAGTTTTTTTTCTAAATTATTATAATGATATTTAATTTATTTTATTATTTACTTGTCTTTTATTTTTTAATTAATGTCGTAAATAAAATTAAATTGAATTATAATTGTTATTTTAATTATAATAAATCTTATAATGTAACATCTAGTGTTAATTCTAATGAAACAAATAATCAAAAACCTAAAATAGAATCAAAACAATTAAACGGAATAATTGGTTTAGAGTCTGTTAAAAAAGATTTGACTTATTACATGGATTTTATTAAGAATTCATCAAAATACTCTAAGTGGAATGTTAAATTACCTCGTGGTATATTACTCGTTGGTCCTCCTGGAACAGGTAAAACACTTTTGGTTAAAACACTTGCAAAAGAAATTAATGTACCAATTATACATACTTCTGGGTCATCATTTGTTGAGAAATATGTTGGAGTTGGTGCATCAAGAGTTCGTACATTATTTGAAAATGCAAGAAAACTTAAAAACTGTATAATTTTTATTGATGAAATTGACGCGATTGGAAAAAACAGAGAATCAGGTGACACAAATTCAGAGCGCGACTCAACATTAAATCAATTATTAGTTGAAATGGATGGTTTTAAAGAGGATAGTTCAATTATTGTTTTTGGTGCAACAAATCTTGTAAGAAATTTAGATAAGGCATTACTTCGTTCTGGACGTTTCGATAAAAAAATTTATTTTGACCCACCAAATAAAGAAGAGCGTATACAAATGTATAAAATGTATTTAAAAAAAGTGCCAAAACAATCAATAAATTATAATAAAATTGCCGAGTTATCAGCAGGAGTTAATGGAGCAGACATTGCTAACATTTGCAATCAAGCTAAGATTAATGCAATTCAAGATGATAAAGAAAAAATAGAATATTTTCATTTAGAAAAAGCATTAGATGAAATTATGATTGGAAGAGAAAAACCAGAAAGAAAAATGACTCCAGACGAATTAAAAAGAGTTGCTTATCATGAAGCAGGACATGCATTTTTAGGTTATATTCTTGCACATTCAGAACCTCCTATCAAAGTTTCTATTTTACCAAGAGGAGAAAATGCTTTAGGGTTTTCACAACCAAAACCAACAGACAATAAATTATATACATCAGATTTTATAATATCACATTTATGTGTGTTATTAGCAGGACGTGGAGCAGAAAAAATTTTTTTTAATAATTATTCATCTGGTGCACATGATGATATTACAAGAGCAACACATATGGCTGGGAAATACTTATTTGAATGGGGAATGAGCGAATCAATCGGTCCTGTTAATTACCTTGAGATAAACAAAAATTTAACGGATAAAAATTTAGAAACATTAAAAAGTTTTATAAAAAAAGTGGAAACTTTTACTGAAAATATTCTTGTGGAAAATAAAAGTTTTGTTGAAAAGTTAGCCCTAAAACTTCTTGATAAAGAAACAATAGTTTATGATGACATTATTAAAATTTTACCAACTAATATTAAAAATAAAATAAGTACTTTTCCAGCTGATTTAGTTTATTAGTTTGAACAAAAAAATTGATATTAATTATACTTATATTTAAATATCAATTTATGTAATGAGTCAAATTGGAAAAAAAATAGTAAAAATATTTGATGTTACTCTTCGTGACGGAATTCAAAATATTAAAGGACCTATGGGAAAACCAATGTTTTCACCCAGTACAAAATGCCATATAATCAATAGGCTAATAGGTGCAAATGTGAAACAAATTGAATTTGGGTCAAATGTATCGCCAAAAATTATTGAAATGGCTAATACAAAAGACGTAGTTGACTCATTTGATATTCACGAACAAGTAAATAGTGCAAAATTATGTTTGTTAGTTCCAAATTATAAAAAATATGCAGAAACATTTAATTGGAAAGGTTCAAGTTTTATTAATAATTACAGTTTAATAACTGCGTGTTCAGAAAGTTTTATAAATAAAAATACACAAATGACATTTAATCAGAATCTTGATGAAATTGATAAAATTCTTCAAAATTCCAGAAGTAATTTTAGATTATATGTTTCTTGTTGTTTTGGTTGTCCAATTGAAGGTTCAACAAGCACAAAACATCTTGATAATTTACGAACAATTATTAATAAATATGCACCAAATCCTGTAGTGGAAGAAATTGTTTTGTCAGATACAATTGGTGCTTATGACATGTCACAACTTGATGATTACATGCGATTATATAAATCTTCTCAAAAAATTTCTCTTCATATCCATTCAGATATCCACGATAAAAATATTCAAAAAATAATTCAAAACTATTTTTTAGATATTATCTCAATAGATACATCTATGGGAAATATTGGTGGTTGTCCAAGTGTGGAAAAATCTAAAGTAAAACCAAACTTGTCAACGTTAAAAGTAGCGGAAATTATTAATGAAATGGAAGCTAAACCAATATACAATGTAAGTGAAATTGCCAATTTGGAGACTTTAGTTAAAGATATTATTATTTCTCATACAAATAATCCTCCTCATATTTAATAATTACATGTTATTAACCAATTATAATTTACTGGTTGTAATGTAACATTTGAATAAATTGACTTTAATTTCTCAACTAATTTTAATGCTGATTCATATTTTGTTAAATTTATAAATAGTACACCTGTTTTATTTAACATATGTTTAACAATTTTATAATCAACAATAACTTTTTCAGCACCATATGTATCATCGACAATCATATCGTACTTAGTTTCAGATTCTTTTATAAAGTCATTTACATCATTTAAATAATAATGAATTTTTTCAGGTGGATTTGGATTAATTGTTTTAAATAATTCAAACATACGAACATCAATTTCAACACAATCAATTCGTTTAATATTAGAATTTGCGGATAATGCAAGTGGAAGTCCACCAATACCAAAACCCATTATACAAACGTTATTAATATTTTTTGGATATAATTGCAATATTGTTTTTAAATATACAAAGTCACATTCTTTAGTATCGGCATTATATTTACTATGAGTTAAAAATGTTGATTTATCAAACAAACTGTAAACATTATTTTTAAAATATAAACAATAATTTTCAAAACAATATAATGGTTCAGATGTGTTGATATTATCTTTATTTATTGGTAATGTTTTAATTGATTTCCAATCAAGTTTATTAATTTGGTTTGAAAAATTTTCATTTAAACTTATAATATGAGCAACAATAATGATTAAAACTAAAATAAATAAAAGTTTTTTCATATATTAAAAATTAGACAATTAATTTATTTAATTTTTAATTATTATTTAATAAATTGATTTGACTTTACTTGATTAATAAATATTTAAGGTTTTATTTAATTGTAACAAGTTATTATCCAATTATTATTAACAGGTTGATGAGTCACTTTGGAAAATATTGTTTCAAGTTCCTTAATAAGTTTTTGAACTGTAGGAAACTTGATGACATTAATAAACAACACTCCTCCTGGATTTAATATTTTTTTAATTTGTGAATAATCAACAATTATTTTGTCATGTGTATATGTGTCATCGACAATCATATCATATTTATTATCAGTTTGTTTTATAAAATTATTAACATCATTTAAATAATAATTTATTTTAGATGGTTTAGAAGTAATTATTGATTTAAATAATCTAAACATTCCGTAATCAATGTCAACACCGTCAATTTGTTCAACATTAGGATTTAGAGAAAGTTCTAATGACAATCCACCAATAGCAAAGCCTAAAATACAAATCTTTTTAGAATTAACTGGATATTTTGCTACTATATTTTGGGCATATATAAAGTGGTTTTTCCATGTATCTTCATCAAATTTAGAATGTTTTAATCCTGTTTGTGTATCAATTAATTCAAAAGTTTTACCGTTTTTAAATAAAGAATAATCCCCATTATGTGCAATTGGATTAGTTTGATTTAGTTCAACTGGTTCAATTTGTTCCCATAATAATTTACCTATTTGAGAGTTATTGTTGTCTGCTCCTGCTGTTTTTTCCATTTGATTTAATAATTTTTTGTATTTTAATTTGTAAATCAAGTACTTTTTATAAAATACTTGTTCAACGCTAATTCCTTTAGAATCAGCATACTTTTGATATTTATCATAATACAAATCTAACCTTGTCTTTAAATTTTTATTATCTGACATTTATAACATAACTTAGAAATTTATTTTCAGACTATGTTTATAAAAAAATTGATAATTTATTTATAGAAATAATAAGTTTATATATTTAATGGAAACTAAAACAAATTATATCAATGAAGGTTTTATTGTCAAGAATCCTGATGGTGAAGACGAAATAATTCATATTCCTTACAATTTAAATAATGTCTTAGTAAATGAAACTGATATTATTCAAATTTTAGCTCAGTATAATGTAAAAATCGATAAAATAAATAAAATAGAATATTTTAGACAGGCATTTACTCATAAATCATATTGTAAAAAAGATATTTATCCTCAACATATTTTAAATGCTGCAAAAAATGAATTATCAAATCCACCTGAACTTCTCGATTTGTTTGATAAATCTTATGAAAGACTTGAATATTTTGGCGATCGGGTACTTAAAGTTATTGTTTCAATGTATTTATTTCACAGATATCCAAAGCAAGATGAAGGGTTTATGACTCGATTACAAACTAAAATAGAAGACAAAAAAAACTTGTCAATAATGTCAAAAGAAATTGGACTTAATAAATTTTTTATTATTAGTAAACAAATTGAATCCATGAATGGAAGAAATTTAGAAAAAATTCACGAAGATGTATTTGAGTCATTTATTGGTGCTTTGTTTTTATCAAATGGTTTTGAACCTTGTATGTTTTTAATTGTGAATTTGCTTGAAACTTTGATTGATTATTCAGAAAAACTTTATTGCGATAATAATTATAAAGATCAATTACTTCGAGTTCATCACAAAAACCAATGGAAATTTCCTCAATATATTACAATTCATTTTGAGGGTCCTCCCCATAAACGTAAATATATTATGGGTGTGGAGCGTCATGATGTACAACCAAATGATCCTATTGAAAAGCGTTGTGTTAGTTTTGGAATTGGTGTATCAAAAAAAGAAGGTGAACAAAATGCAGCTAAAATGGCTTTAGCAATTTATGGAATTTTAAAACAAGATCAATATTCTCAATCCGATATCTACTATCCTCCGTGGGATAAAATAGCAAATTTTGATGGTGAAACAATGATTATAAAAACATCAGAACCCGATGATAATAAACAAGAGTTAGAACCAATTATTAATACTCAACCAGAAATAAAACCAATAGAACAATCAGAATCATCTGATACTGATAAAATATTTAACGAACCAGTTATTAAACCAGTTAAAACAAAAGTAAAAGAAACTAAGGTTAAAATAGTTGAACCAGCAGAAAGTAGCGAGAGTGAAGATGAAAAACCTCAAAAAACAAAAAAATCATCTAAATTAACAAAACCTGAATTAAAACCAAAGAAAAAATCAAGTAAAAAAACTAAAAAACAAGAACCAGAAATAGATTATGATTCTGATGGTTCAGTTCATTCAGAAAAGTCAATATAATTAAATTATATAAACTTCTTTAAGTATTAAAACGCATTATTTTATTTAAAAAAACTTTAAAAATAAAACCTTAATTTATCAATAATGGCTGAACAAAATCAAAATTCAATTCAACAAATTTTTTTTAGTAAAGATACTATATCTGGATTGAACAAAATAATATTACAAGATGGTTCATTACAAAATTTATCAAGAGAAGGTAAACAAGAAGTAATTAATGTATTAGTTAAAAATATGAAAACTGTTTATAAAAATCTTGATACATCAAAAATTAATAAAACAAATTTTCCATCTATATTTGAACAATTTAAAAAAATAACCTTAACACACACATTGTCTGATGTTAAAAAACAAAATTTAGCTAGCATACATCAACAATCTCCATCCGATTTAAAGTTCCAAAGAGACTTTACATCTAATCCAAATAAGGGTAATCAGATTATGGATAGACCAGAACCAACAAAACAAATGGATCCAAGAACTGCAAATCAACAAGTACACAATGTTGAACAACGTAGAAATCAACAAAGACAACAAATGGACCCGTTTTCTGGATACAGTGCTGATATGGGAAACTATGAATCAAGTTTAGATGCTGCATTTAGACCAATTGTTGATAGTTTAACTGATCAGGATGCATTTAATAGTTATGATACTGGTAGAAATATGGATGATGTTAAAGCACGTATGAATTCAATTCAACAAGCAAGAGAGTCTGAAGTAGTTCAAAGAAATGCAAGACCACCAACACCTGAATTTTTAAAACCTAAGAAAACAAATGTAAGGTCTGATAGTAACGATGATTCAAGAAATCAAGGCAGAATACCAACAGATCAAGAAAGAAGAATGGGTGATAGACAAAATAACGGACCAGGACAGGTACCTGATTTTAAAAATGTAAATCCATCTCAATTTAATAATGGTTTTAATGGTTTATCAAATGATACCGGAGATAATTTATTTAGTTTAGATAATATTGATAGACCATTAATTGATGGCGATATAGTTGAAGATAATTCAAGTTTTGAAGATAGATTAAAGCGCTTACAATCAGATCGTGATAATTATTCTCAACCAAATAGAGGATCTCAACCAAAGTCCATAGATTTTACAAGTCCTAATTTTCCACAATCTGACATGGGTGATAACTCTATTAAAACAAATAATTCAAGAGAATATCAAATGCGTGATAATGAAATACAAAGACAACAACAGATGCGTGATAATGAAATACAAAGACAACAACAGATGCGTGATAATGAAATACAAAGACAACAACAGATGCAACAAACACAAAGACAACAACAGATGCAACAAACACAAAGACAACAGGTGCAATCATTAAATAAAATGGATGATTTGAAATCATCAATGAGGTCTATGAATATTGATATTAAAGAAGACAGTAGTAAAATTTCACAGTTGAAAGAATTAGTTGAAAAACTTGAATGGGAAAATTCACAGCTAAAATTAAATGTTGAGCAATTAGAAAATGAACTTAAAAAAACATCAGATCTTGATAAAATTAATCAATTAAAACAACAAATTGCTCACGAATTTGAAACTCTTAATATTAAAAATGAAGAATTAGAATCAAAACAAACAAATATTAATTTAAAAGAAATTGAGCTTAATAAAAAAGAAATTGAAGTTAAACAATTGGTTGCAAATTATGATTATTTATTTAAATCACAGCATTTACAATTAGAAGTAACTAATCAGGAAAATAAATCTGCATATGTATGGTCAATGGAACCTGTTAAAAATGTAATAGGAATTAAACTTATGTCATATTCTTTACCTGTTCCAAGATTTAATATTGAAGAAAATAAAAATGGAATTTTTACATACAGTTTAAATAATAATTCCCATACAATTAATGTACCAACTGGTAAATATACAATAGAAGAATTAATTTTAGTATTAAATGATAAAAATAAAGCAATTAATGAAAATGTAAAATTTAGTGTAAATAATGAACAAAGAATAATATTTGAGTCAACAAATTCAGAAGATAAAATAGAAATTATACCAACTTTATTATCAAAAGAAAATTTAGGATTTTACTTTTCTTCATCTGAAAAAAATTCACATATATCAGATAAAATTTGGGACCTACGAATTGAAAATAAAGTATATTTGTATTTAAATAACTTATCAGATGAAGTACCATTTGGTATTTTATACTTTAATGGACAATCTGTGTCACAATTTAAATTTAAGGATCCTTTTAACTTGGATAATTTAGAAATTGTATTTAAGGATTCTAATGGAATGCCATATGATTTTTATGGACTTTCTCATTCATTAAGTTTTTTAATTGAAAAAATAAATTAATTTTTTTTACAATTAATAATAAATTAGTATTTATATTTATTATTAATTTACGTTTCTAAAATATACTTTTCTATTTGCATTCATTTCTTCATCTTTTGTAATATTATTAATAACACTATCAAAAGATTCTCCACTAACAAGTCTAATAATAAAGTTTATTGAATATACACCACATTCAGAGTTATCAAATTGGTGTTGAATGTGATTATATCTAATATCAAAGTTACCATCCATTAGTTTTTTAAGATGAGGACTTGCATCTAGATTTTTATCATTTTTACCACCAATTTTTTTAATTTTTTGTAGAATATCATTTATTGGTAATTTTTCTCCATATTTTTTTGAATATAAGTATTTTGCTAATTTATTAACAAACTTTCTTGTTCTTTTGAGAGGTTTTTTTCCGAGTGAATCAAAATAATATATTTGATTATTTGCAAGGTCAGAAAATAAACCAACCCAGTGAGAACCATCTTTCCAATGTTCATCCAAATTTATAACAAGACCTATCTTGGTTTTGCCTTGTTTTTCTAAATCTGCAAAGTTTAAATTAGAAATTCCAAGAACAGGTAAATCTTCAAAGTCTAATGGTACTGCGCCTAAAAATAAGAAATTATTATGGATTTTTTGGTATTGTTCAATTACTTCATTAATGTGAGATGTACTTAACCATTCATATTTTTTTGAAGGACCTTTTGGTCTAAATGTGTTTGTCTCAATATCTTCATTTTCAAGCTCTTTAACAATATCTAAACGTAACCAACAAGTTTGATCAGAACATTTATTTTCCAGTTTTTTCTCAAGCTCATTTACTAATTGAGCTTTTGATAAATTTAAGTTAATTTTATTTGGATTTTTTTTATTATAATTAGTAGCTATTTTTTTTAAACTGTCTAATGTAAAACATGAACCATCGGAATATTTCTTACTTGGAGCACACTTCATGTCAGGGTCTAATTTAGTTGTTATTTCAGAAGATTCATTAGGATGAATTAATTTTGTTTTCATATTAAGTATAATTAGATTTTTTTACACAAATAATAGAAAAAAATATTTACATAAAGTTATTAACCATTTTATTAAACCATTTATTTAACCATTCATTTGTCAATTCATATGATTTAAATTTTTCAATATCAACTTGTGCATCAGACTTAATGTATTTAATAACTTTTATTAATTCCTGTGTTTCAACTGAAAAAAATAAATTATTGTATGTTTCTAAATCTAATTTTACAGTTTTGTTTTTATTGTTTTTTGTGTATTTAATACCAACAAGATATCTATATGGTAAATATGAGTCATACCATTCGTTTTTAATTATTTTAATTTTTTCAAAATAATTTTGAAAAGTTTGTATTTGATTTAATGTTCTTGGTAGTTGAAATGTAAATATTCTAATTACAAAAGTAGAACCTTCTGGGTGCATATGAATAAATTGCAAAATAGTTTCAAGGTCACTAATAAAGTCATTTTCCCAGAGTTTAAATTTTGAGGAAGGTTCTGGAATTTCAATGTAAAAAACACTCGATATATTATTTATTATTTTTAAATCAATTAAATCCTCTGATTTTTGAATATAATATTGATTAATATTTTTTAATCCGTTAGTTTTTAAAAGTTGTGGTAAAAAATCTATATGAGCTCTTCTTCCAGAAAACCAATGTAAATTTTCAAACATACCAAATGAAGTTAAACTTAATTTTATAAATTCCAGAATAAAATTATGATTCGACTTTAATAATCCAAGTAAATTAGAATATGGATTTAGTCTATAAGACCAACATCTGATAAGTTTATAATTTGCATATAATAAATCAAAAAATTTATCATAATCTAATTGTGTTGTAATATTTATATTACTTTCAGTATAATTTGTAAATGTTTCAACTGTAATGGCTGACTTATAAAAATTTTGATTTAAATGTTCAAAAAATCCAAGATATTTTGAATTTATATTTTCATTCGATAAATATTTTTCAATCCATCGGGTCAAATTTAAAGAAATTTTTTTATTTTCTACATATTTATCCAATTGTTGTTCCCATGTGGTTAGTGACCATGAAGTGTATTCAATTTCAGGTTTTAATAATTTTGAATAATATGAATAGTGGCTTGAATTTTCTATTAAAACAATGTTTAATTTTAGTTGTAAAAAATATTGGTAATATATTGGAACATATGGATCTGATATAATTACAATCGTTGATAATATATTAATTGTTTTAATTGTTTGTTCGTCGTAATTTTCAATCACATGGTAATTTAAATTAAAATTTTTATAATAAGGATGAGTTTTTAATTCTAATATCCTTTTGTATATTTTACTGCTTTCTGATTCTTTTTCAATTTTTCTTTTTTCAAATAAAAATAAAATTCCATTTAGTGGTTTTTTAATAGATATATTAATTAAAGGCAATGGTAAACAAATATCATAATGGGAGTAACTTGATGTAAATGATAATGTTGGAATCATTTTTTTATTATCTGTTGATATTGTTTTATATAACACAGGATAATTACCAAGATTAATAAAAAAAAGCATTGAAAAAGAATTGTTTTTTAACACACGAGTAAAAATTTTATACAATCCATTAATCACTTGTAAATCATGTTTGTTTATTTTTCCTAATAATTCGTTATAAAATGGTATATAATTTTTAATTTTGTCTTTATTTATCCATATAAAAATACCCTTTCCTTCATTATGATTAAATAAATATAAAAATGTATGAACAATATCTTCTGGTTTTACATCTAAATAAATAGGTTCTATTAGTTTCATTTTAACTTGATTTCCAATTGTTCCTTTACAACTTTTGCTAAATTTCCCATTGGGTTTTTCAAAATTATTTGGTAGTTTAGAAATTATTTTATTTTGGTTCGTTAAAATTTTTATTTTTTCCATTTATTATTTGCTAGAATTTTTTATTCTACTAAATAAATTAAATAATCATATCCTAAAGAATGACCCATATATGATACACCCAGATGAAATAAATTTTCTTCTTGGTTCTTATAATTTTGAATTTTAATTTCTAAAACGATTTCTTCCTCATCATTATAATTTGATATTTTTGAGTTTCCAATATTAATTACTTTACCTAATTTTGGAACAAGTGTATAAATGTATTTTTGACTACATGGTAAAAAACTAATATAAACAACATCATCAATGTTTATTTCATTTAAGTTTACTTTTCTTAATTTTTTATGGTCAATTAGTACTTTAATTTCCTCGGTAGTTTTTTCGTATTCTTCTATTTCGTAATCATCATAAAAACTCATTAAATAAATATAAATATATAGCAATAAAATAAAATTTCAATATTTAATTTTTTTCCAATAATAAAAATCTATTTAATTAGTATATATATAATGTCATATCAACAAAAATATTTAAAATATAAATCTAAATATTTGGCTTTAAAATCACAAGCTAATATTATTGGAAATAAATCAAATATACAAACAACTAATATTAGAAACTTAGTTCAACTTGGTGGTTCAAAGTTAAACCATGAAGATTCCATTGAACACTTAACTAATACTCCAAGTTTAACTGAAATATGGGGTGGATCATACAACAAAAAGTCAAATGACATAAATAATTTAGTAAAATTATTAACTGATTCTGAAGAAATTGTTACAACTGAATTTTCTATTGAAGGAGGGAGCGATACAAATGGAAATGAATCAGAACAACAAAATGATTCAGATAAAAAACCCACTGAATCCGAAGAACAAACTGAATCAACCAAAAAAACCACCGAATCAGATCAACAAACTGAATCTAGTAACCCTCAAACCGAATCTAATAATCAACAAACCGAATCTAATAATCAACAAACCGAATCTAATAATCAACAAACTGAATCTAATAATCAACAAACTGAATCTAATAATCAACAAACTGAATCTGAACAAACCCAATCTAGTAATCAACAAACTGAATCTGAACAAGTTGGTGGTAAAAAGAAAAAACCTAATTCACATAAAAAGTTCTTTTTTGAAGACTCTGATTTAATTTCTTCATCAACAACATCTGATTCTGAATTATCATCATTTAATACATCAACCACTGATGATTCTGATGCTGACTTATAAATTGTTGAAAATAATTTAAAACAAAAATTATAAAATATATATAAACAAATCTTATTTATATATATTAATGATTGATATTGTAGGAGTAGATAATCTTGATGAATTTATTATTGACCAAAACGAAAAAAAGAAAGTAATTATGTTATATTTTGGTGCAGAATGGTGTGGACCTTGTAAACAACTTAAAAAACGCTTAGCCGAAAAAGAATCGAAAACTTTAATGCCTGATTTAGTTGTTGGACACTTGGATGTTGATGAAGAATTAAATACAAAACTTGTTAAACGTTATAAAATTAATTCCTTACCAACACAAATTTTAATTAAACTAGATGGTGCAAAAGTTGTAGAAATTACACGTATTGAAGGTTATGACTTTACCAAACTTCAACTAGAATATGACAAAATAACCAAGTAAAAAAATTGATTTTTATTAATCATAATGTTTAAAAATAATATTATTAATGTCAAACAAATTTGTTGTTAACAATATTAAAATTCTTAGTTCTTGGGGTTATAATCTCCCATGTAATACCGATTGTACCATTTGTCGTGTTAGTTTAAACACAAATAGTTTGTATTACCAAGACAAAGGTATTGATTCATATGTTGTAGAAGGAACATGCGGGCACTCATTTCATTATGAATGTATTAAACCATGGGCTGAAAAAAATAAAACATGTCCTATTTGTTTTGCCAATTGGAATTATAAAAATAAACCAGAGGAATCTGGAAAATCCGCTAAAACTACAAAAAATCCAAATAGTGTGAGTTCAAATGGTTGGTAAATACAAAAGATATTTAAACAAAAAATTTTATTTGATTTATAATATTACCTAATGCAAAAATGTTTAACAAATGCAGACTTAGAAATTGGAGTTGATGAAGCAGGAAGAGGACCACTAATTGGTAGAGTATATGCTGGTGCAGTTATTTGGGGTTCAAAAACAAAAGATTGTGAATTAATAACTGATTCTAAAAAATTATCAGCAAAGAAACGCGCTCAAGCTCTTGAATGGATTTATTCCAATGTTAAAGCATGGGGTGTTGGATGGGCAGAACCAGCTGAAATTGACCAAATTAATATTTTAGAAGCAACAAAAAAAGCTATGGATAGAGCCATTGCAAATCTAAAAGAAAAAATTAATTTAAACAATCAAGAAATTACTTTAATAATTGATGGTACAGGATGGGAAAAAAAATTTACTGGGGAAAAAGTTAAATCAGTAATAAAAGGCGATGCAACATATTTATCAATAGCTGCTGCTTCTATCATAGCAAAAGAACATCATGATAAATACATACAAGATTTATGTGTAGAATATCCGGACCTTGATGACAAATATAAGTTATCAAGCAATATGGGATATGGTACAAAAGCACACTTAGATGGTTTAGAAGCACATGGTAATTCTCAATTCCATAGAAAAACATTTAAACCATGTTGCAATTACAATTAAAATTTGTAATTATTAAAAAAATTGATGTAATTTTACTTTATATGAGGACTAATATAATGTAAAATCATATGGTAAAATCTAATACTAAAAAACGAGATGTTAAAAGAAAAAAATCATCAGTGTCTGATATTGATAATTTGTATTCTAAACTTAAAGGTAACCAAATTAAATCTAATGGGAATGCTATCATATATTGCCGTGTAAGTACACAAAATCAAACGTTTGGATTTAGTCTCGATACTCAAATGGAAGCTAGTACAACTTATTGTGCAGATAATAATTATAAAATTATTGATATAGTACATGAAGTTTGTTCAGCCAAAGAAATGAACAAACAAGAGAAATTAATTCAACTAATTAATTCAAATGAAAATATTCATATTATTATCTATGACCCTTCTAGACTTTCTAGAAATATTAGTGACTTTGCACAACTACTACATATTTGTGAAACAAAAAAAATTACACTACATTTTGTTTCTGATAAATTAATTACCAACAATAATACTGATATTAAAACAGTACTGTCATCAGTTTATGATAGTGAAATTGAAATTAAAACTCTGAGCAAACGTGTTAAAGCCAGTATTGATCAAAGAAAAAGAAACAAAACATATTTGCCATCAGTACCAAGATATGGATATTCCTATGAAAAAAAGGTTAAAAATGATAAACTAATAAGAACAGTTAAGAAAAACGAGTTAGAACAAAAAGTCATTAGCTTAATTAATAAAATGTATTGGGGTTCAGATATTAAACCAGTGGAAAATATTTTACAAGAATTAACTGGGGAAACCCATGAAATTATTTCATATTCTAACCCCGAAGAGCATGTTAAACGAATTGAATATGGTAATATGACTTTTTCAAATATTGCACGATTTTTAAATTCAATTGAATTAACTAAAAGAGGTAAACCATGGAATCCTGACTCGGTTTCAGATATTATTAATGAAAGAAATCTGATGAAATTTGAAACTAATTATGATAAACTATAAATTAATGTCTTTGCTTTGTTGGGTTTTCTTTATTTTTCCATTGATATAAGTTCCATATAACTTACCTTTTGTATTGGAATCAGTTTTCATGTACACTTTATTGTCTTCTAATATGTAAACCTTACCACTAATAATTATTTCAAGGAACTGATTTATTTCTTCTGACTCCGATTCAGAATCAGAGCTCAGTGTTGAATCATCAGAATCCGAAAAATCAATTAACTTGGATTTTGCTTTTAAACTAGGTTTTGGCTTTATCCAATCAGGTTTTTCATCATCTGGTAATTCAGCTATTATATCATCAAAACCTTTTGGTTGTTCTTCTGGATTCTCATCAACTGGTTTTAAACATTTCCATGTTTCTTGTATCATATCTTTTTTATTATAGGACATTAAATTTATGTCTGACTGATAGCGCTTAATAAATTTATTATTTTGAAACATTGATTTTTTTAGATACTCTATCTTACTTTTATATTCTTCTTTTTCAGCTTTTGAAAACTTGGGATTAGAAGCAATTTTTTCTAAATTTGTCAAGTTAGCCCCTAGAACCTTATCAAACAAATCAAATTTATTAGTTTTAACAATTGTGTTGGTTTTTTCATCAATAACTGAAGCATGTTTGTCATTTATCGCGGTTATACAATATGAATGATTTTCTGGGACTGATTTATTAAAATTAATCATTTCAATTAAATATACCAAACTGTTTAATCCTTTATCTAATATATCTTTTTGTAATTCAAACGTCAGATGTCCAATACTACTTGCCTCTGGGGAATTTATTATATATTGAATATTATTTGTTGTGTTATTTGTTGTGCTATTATTATTTGTTGTATTATTAATTATATTTGGAGTTTTTTCTAATTTTTCCAGTCTTTTTTCAATTTGTTCATATTTTTCATCTTTAATTTCGGTTTTAATGGCTTGACAAGTTTTTTCATGTTTCCATCTACTTTGTTTGCATGAAAGATTTTTATCACATTTTCTACACGGATAAGATTTTTTTTTGTTATTAGCAATGGTTGGTCCAACATTTATAGGTGAAATTATTGTTCCATCAGTTATATTTGTGTTATGTTTTTTTTTATTATGTATCCAATAGCCCATATATGATTTATAGTGTTTGTCGCAATGTTCACAAGAATAATTTTTACTCATTAAATCATATTATTAAATAATTCTTTATGAGATTTTTAAAAAAATTTCGCGCGCGGGTAAACGGTAAACAGTAAACCTAAAATATAATATTAGTTATCTTTAATGTTTTGTTTTGTTATATTAATTTTAAAAATGAATGAACATATCAAAAACATATTGATATAGGTAATTACTTTGGGTAAATAATTTAATATAAAAAATGTTTACCATATAACAACCTCGCGCGCGCGTGAACAAAATAATATAACGTGATGTTTACCCCAGTTATTAAATATCAAATAAGCCAACTAATTATATATGTTTACTATTTAATATATAACATCATACAGTAAATACTAAATTGTTATATACAAACCCAATAGTAAATATTTTTAATTACCTGGTAAGCACATATATAATTGTAACCTTATTGAATTTTAAATTTATATAACACATAAATATCCTATACACCGACAAAATCATAAAACAAGTTTACTGTTTACCGTAAATTGACGCGCGAAATTTTTTTAAAAAAATTGATAAATATAAACTTAGGAATTCAATGTCCAATTATTTAATGGATCATCAACAATGGGACCCCGTAATTATTAAGAAAACAAACCCTAACGCCACTAAGGTCACAACAACTGTACCAAAACAACATATCAATAAGGCACCAAGCGCTATTAAGACAGAAAAAATTTATGACCCAAACAATCCTGATGCTGAACCTGAAATTAAACCAGTAATGATTGACAGTGAGTTCGGAAAACAAATTGCTGCCGCTCGATGTGCCAGAAATATGACTCAAAAACAACTTGCGGCTGCAATTAATCTCCCAGTAAATGTAATCAACGAATATGAACGAGGCCAAGGTGTTCGTAATGGTGCTTATGTTAGTAAAATTAAAAGTTATTTAGGAATTCACAAGTGATTTTCATTTTAAATAATTTTATAATAAAATAAGTTTTTAATATAAATTAATTTATTTGATTTGAATTAATCAAGAAATTCACAATCATCATTAGTTGCTTTAATTATTTCATTTATTTGCTCTGCTTCTTCACCTTCAATTTGTCTAATAATTTCATTATTCATTACTTCAGTAACAATTATTTCAAAACCCATTTTCCTATATAGGCGTTTGCGATGACGGCCTTGGTTTATAAAACTTGGTAATTGGTCCGTAAAATCATAAATTGTTGGACGAATATTTGGGTCTATTTTTCTAACTACACGACCGACAGCTTGTTCAACTTCTTTTCTTGATGTAACCATAAATAATGTGTTTAGTTCTGGAATGTCTAAACCTTCTGCTGCCATGCCATAAGATGCAAAAATGACTTGAGCACTAGATGCCTTATCTAATGCTTTCTGTTTCATTCCACCAATATAAAAATCAGTTGATGCAATAGCTCTTTCGTCCAAACGTTTTTTAAGTAATTTTAAATGTTCTAATCTATCTGAAAGTACAAGTATTTTTCGCCCCTCTTCTTGCAATACTTCTTCCATCATATCAATAATGTATTTATTTCTTCTTCCAATACTAGTTATTTTATTAATTGTCTTTGGTCTATTTACATCACCAGTGTACATGAGAAACTCTTTAAACTTTTCATGTTCTAAATCATAGTTAACAATATTTACAAGAACACGATCATTTTCTTCAACTTCAGATTTATACATTATGTCTCCAAAATACCAATATAATATTTTTTCCATCCGGTCAGTTCGCTTTGGTGTTGCACTTAATCCTATTGTTATTTTTGATGCAATAATTGGTAATGCTTTAGAAAAATATTCAGATGGTGCATGATGAGCTTCATCGAAAATTACTAATCCAAAATCCCTAAAAATTTCACTATCATATTTATCTTTAGCAATTGATTGTAACATTCCAATTACAATATCTTTACCTTCAATATCAATTTTGTTTTGTTGAATTATACCAATAGATGCATTTGTAAACTCTTCTGCTCGCTCTTTCCACTGATTAAGTAAAAATGTTTTATGAACAATAACAAGTGTTTTAACCTTAAATTGTGCCGCTAAATATAAAGCCAATACTGTTTTGCCTGCCGCACATGGTAAACATAAAACACCACCATTTTTTTCTTTTAAATGCGGGAGTACTTTTTCAACAATTTCTTTTTGTTTTGGTCTTAGTTTTCCCTTAAATTTAATTTTTATTTTATCACCAGAAATTTCTTTATTTTCATCTGGTACACCAAATTTTCCGAGTCCATAAAATTTTGGAACAGAAATAAAGTCATTATTTTCTTGAAAAACAGGAAAACGAATAGGTTCGGCATTTTTTACAAACGGACATGGATTATATGGTTCAACAGTTAGTTCTTTTTTAACTATTTCAATTTGAGATTTAAATTTTTCAGTTTTTGGTATTAAATACCCCTCCTTACATAAAATTGTTTTACCCATTGGTTATTATATATAAATATTTAAATTTAACCTTTTAAATTTCAATTTTATAATTTAAAAACTTAAACAAACAATTAATTTTATTAAAGTGCGTACTTATTTATATTAAAATTAATTAACCATGATAAAATAAAATAATTTAATAATTTTATAAAAAGTTTAAGATTTTTTTCCAAGTTATATTATAATGGAATCTGTTAACCAAATGTCAGACTATGTTAACAAAGGTTTAGACTTTGTTAATAAAAACAAAATTTTAAGCTCCGTACTCGGTATGTTACTTGTTTTATATGCTGCTGCTGCTGCTCCTAAATTACCCAAATCTGTTGTCAAAGTTTTTGACAACTCATTATTTAAACTAGGATATATGTTTTTAATTGCTTATTTAGCTACTAAAGATCCTTCTGTTGCTATTATTACTGCAGTTGCCCTATTAGTTACTATTCAAACTTTAGCTGCTCGTGAAGCTTCTGAAGCTGCAGTAAAAGCTGCCCAAGCAGAAAAACAAGCTCAATCAAAAGTAAGAATTGAATCTGAATTAAGAAAAGTAGCACAAGAAAGAGCACTTGCTAGACAAGAAGCTCCTGCATCTGAAATTAAGATTGTAAATGAAGGCCCTTCAACTGTTGCTATTAAAGAATCATTTGCTGAAAATGAAGAAATACGTATTCCTCTTTCACCTTCCAGAGCTGAATTTATCGAAGAATGCACCAGAAGAGCAGATGCTCATTATGGAGCTGCTGCTAAGGCCGAATCTGAAGGAAAACCCGCTTTAGCTGAAGCACATAAACAAGAAGCTGTTAAACAAGAAATTAAAATTGAAGCAGTTGTTTTAGCTAAACAACACATGGTTGCTGCTGAAGAAGCAAAAGCTAATGGCAATATTGGATTAGCTGAAGCTCACATGCAAGAAGCTGCCAAACAAGAAACTAAAGCTGAAGCCATTGTTAAATCTGAAGCTCATGCTGTAGCAGCTGAAGAAGCCAAAGCAACCGGTAATGTTGCTTTAGCTGAAGCCCACATGCAAGAAGCTGCTAGACAAGAAGCTAAAGCTGAAGCCATTGTTAAATCTGAAGCTCATGCTGCTGCTGCTGAAGCTGCTCTTGCTCGTGGTGCTGTTGCTGAAGCTGAAGCTCACAAAAAAGCTGCAGTTGCCGAAGAAGCAAAAGCTGTTTCCATGGTAAGAGCTGAAGCAGAAATGGCAAAACCACAAATTCAACCTGAACGTGTAGTTGTTGAAACAGAAATTAAGGGTCTTCCTGTTCCTCACAGTGAAGCAGAACATGCTCCTGCTCTTGTTGTTCCCGAATCACCTGCAACTGTTAGTGAAGTTAGAAAAGGAACTTGTGGTGCTCCTTTTGATGTTGAAGGATACACTGGTGGACTTTATGCCGAAGTCTAAATTAACAAATATATAAGTTAAAATTTATAAAATAATAAATATTTATTATTTTGTAAATATTTTTCTTTCTTATTTTAATGTCAAAACACAAAGATATTGAAGACTATATTCAAAATGTATATAATTTTAAAAAAGTATGGAAAAAACAATGTAAAAAATATAATGTTGGAAACCAACCAAGTGTTCTTCCTCCGGTTAAAAGAATTATTGTAATCGGTGATATTCATGGTGATTGGGATATGACTCAAAAACTATTACGTGTTGCCAAGTTAATTGACAAAGAAGGCAATTGGGTTGGTGCAGACACAGTTGTTGTACAAGTTGGAGACCAAATAGATCGTTGTAGATATAAATTTGGTTCTGGAAATCCCTCTTGTGATAAACCAGAGGCTACAAGTCCAGATGAAGGAAATGATTGGAAAATTTTGCAATATTTCACTAAATTACACCAACAGGCTAAAAAAGTAGGCGGTGCAGTTTATTCATTAATGGGTAACCATGAATTAATGAATGTTCAGGGTGATTTTAGATATGTGTCTTATGAGGGAAGAAAAGAATTTATCAATTATAAAAAACCAGATGGAACTATTATTGAAGATGGAGAAGAAGCAAGACAATGGGTATTTAAACCTGGTAATCCAGTTAGTGACTTCTTAGCATGTACTCGTCAAATGGCATTAATAATTGGTTCAAATTTATTTGTTCATGCTGGTTTGCTTCCAGTAATTGCAAAAAAATACAGTGTGAAAAGTTTAAATCAATTAATGAGTTTATATTTATGGGATAAATTAGAAAAACCTGGTGAATATAATGATGTATTTTTTACTTCTGATATTTCACCTTTATGGAATCGTGTTTTTGGTAATATTGGTATGCAGTCGCTAAACAAATCATCTCAATACTTGGATTTAGCTGAAGCAAAAGAAAAATGTTCTGGTTTATTAAACCCACTAAAAGAAATATATCAAGTTGATAAAATTTATGTTGGACACACTCCTCTTATGGACCATGGTATTAGTAGTGTATGTGATGGTAAAGTTTGGTTAACTGACTTTGGTGCATCAAAAGCTTTTGACAAGTTTGATAAATCAGTTTCTTCTACTCAATCTTCTGATTCAGAACCTCACCCAAGATCTCACACACGTAAAGCACAGGTACTTGAAATTTTAGATGATGGAAAAGAAATTAATATTTTATCTTAATTTTCTTTACTCCTTCACATTATTAGATTTTATTAATGTTCGGGAAAGAAATTAATATTTTATCTTAATCTTAAATAATATTTTCTTGTAATAAATAATGAATTATTACACGAAATATTTAAAATATAAAAATAAATATTTACAGTTAAGAAACATACTACACAGACAACATGGTGGTGATAAAGCTATTATAAACGATGATGAACTTGCAAAAATTAACCTTTTTAAAGAATACTATCTTAAGGTTGACTTATCGAATTATACTTCAAAACAAAAAAAAGAAATTAAAAAAAATTTAAAAGATTTGGATGATTTTCTAAATCCAATTTATGGTTTAGTTTTATCTGGAAACGGCTTTATTAAAAATACATATAATTTACATAATGTTGGATTTACATCAAATATTAGTAATTTATGTACTGGTTTATTTGATTTAATTAATGATGAAATTAGGTTAAAAACTTTTTTAAATCAAATAACATTATACGAATTTGGACAATATATTGGTTTATTATATATTTATAAAAGATTATGTACAAATTACATCAATGATAATTTTCAGTTTAAAAATGATATTTTACCAAATTTTAAAAAACTGGCAGAACAAATCAAATGCCTAAATTATAAAAAAGGTAAAAGTTCAACAAATCTAACTCAAGAAGAAAATAATATGCTTAAAGATTTACAAGAGCAAAATAAACAAGAAAGATCATATTTGGAATGTCTTCAAAAAAAAATAGATAAAATTAAAAATATAAATGAAAAAAAACTTTTTAATTTAAAAATACAAGATATGATTTATAATCCATTAGTTTTTCATTTAATAATTTATTGCATGTGGTGGCAATCAGATAATTATACAGGTATTACTGAATATTATAGAGGTATTAATGATATTTTTAGTATAATTAATGATTTCATAGCTGTGAAAAATAGAGATTTATTTGATAAAAATTATTTTTTAATCACACAAACAGAAATAAACGTAAATAACATAAATCTAAGTTCTTTTGCAAACGTTACATCAAGTGGCGTAAATTTAAGGAATAAATCAGAAGTACAACGAATTCTTGCGGAGAAAAATAATAAAAGTAAATTATATGGTTTTGAAGCTTTAATTTATAAAGTAACTAATCCAAAATTTAAAATAATAGATTGGGGAAGAAGAATAACAAATTCATTTTGTAGAAATAGGAGTGATAAATATTCAGATTGTGGAGAAACTGCTGTAAGGAATTTGATTAATTTATGTTGTTTTGATGAAACAAATGGAAATTTTAGTCTTAATATATTAAGTAAACTCACAAATATTAAACCAATAATTTTAGAGTATTACACGATATATAATAACTTTAATAAACAAATAAGTGGAGAATATGAATTTCAAGGTTTACAATTAAATGCTCGCGATGCATGGAGTTACATAATTATCAATAATGGTGCAAATGTTAAATTTGGACAATCTTGTGTTGAGAATGGAGATAAAACTTTTGATTTTTCTAGTGGATTATCAATTGATAATGAAAATACAAATATTTTTCAACTTATGCAAAATTTATTGGGTATAACAAATTGGTCCGATATTCCAAATTTAAAAATTAATGAAAATTTTGATAAAAATATTGGAGACTACTGGCCAGATTGTCCACAACAAATTAAAAAGGTTTGGCCAAAATGTCCTGAAAACTTTATAAATAAAAATGGAAAAACTGGAATTGGTGCAATTACAATAAATCATAAAACATTTGGAAACTTTATATTAATTTGTAATGGAATGCATTATTCATTTGAATATGAAAATAAAAAAAATAATGAAAAAGAAATTAATACAAGAGATTTAGATTTACAACAAATAGGAATTATTAATATAATACAAAATGAAGAAAATATTGTTGTTGACGCAGATAATTTTATTTACCTTAATTTAGCAGTTAATAATATTTATAAAATAGTTGACAAAATAAATAAAACAACAAATCAAAATTTTAAAAAGAAGTTAATTGTATTATTGGCTTCATCAACATATATTAACGATAATAATTTCAATAAAATATTAATTGATGTTGATGATGAAATTGAGTTATTAAATTTTTTATTAAGTAAAAGTTTATATCAAATTTTTAACCGAGTGCATTTTATATGTTCAGATTTTAATTTTTTAACTATGTTTGATAATAAACATAATATTGAAAATTTTACCTGTAGTATTAAAGACAAAACAAGAATTGTGTCAGTTGACATTAAAAATGTTAAAAGTTTTAGTGATAATTTTATGACAGAATGTGAAAATTTACAGACAATTAATTTTCACGGTTGTACACCCTCACAAATTGGAACGAATTTTATGAGTGGTTGTAGTAATTTAATAAGAATTAATAATTTAAATTTTATAAATGTTAAAGAATTTAAAAATGGGTTTTTGGAAAATTGCAAAATTATAAAGACAATAGATTTTAATGGTTGTGAACCAAATAAAATTGGAATGTATTTTATGAGTGAATGTTGTAATTTAGAATCAATTAATAATTTAAATTTTATAAATGTAAAAGAATTTAAATATGGATTTTTAGCAAATTGCACAAGTATAAGGACAATTGATTTTAATCGTTGTACACCAAATAAAATTGAAGATTACTTTATGTATAACTGTTTAAATTTAGAAGCAATTAATAATTTAAATTTTGAAAATATTGGCACGTTTGAAAATGGGTTTTTGCAAAATTGTGAAAGTATAAAAACAATAGATTTTAAACGTTGTATGCCGACAAAAATAAAAGATGGTTTTATGAATGATTGCATACGTTTAGAAAAAATAGATAATTTATTTTTACATCAAGTAGAAGAATTTGGAGATAATTTTTTAGATAGATGTTTAGAGATACAAGATTTTAGTTTTAATGGTTGTGAACCTAATAAAATTGGTAAATATTTTATGGCAGACTGTGGAAAAATAAATGTAATAGATGGTTTAAATTTAAGAAACATTAAAGAAATAAATGAAGGATTTTTAGGAGGATGTAAATCTATTAGTACAATTAATTTTTATAATTGTGAACCAGTAGTAATAGGTAATTATTTCATGACAGAATGTACAAGTTTAAAAAAAATAGATAATTTGTATTTTCAAGATGTAAAAAATATTGGGGATTCTTTTTTAGCAAATTGTAATAGTTTTATTGGCTTTGAACCAGAAATGATTTGTAATGAATTAACAAATATTGGTAATGATTTTATGTTTAACTGTTCATCTATACAAAAGTTTATTATTGAGAATTTATTAACATCAATAAATAGAGATAATCCATTCCTAACAGTTGGTGATAATTTTTTAGCCAATTGTATAAGTTTAAATAATATATCCGGCCAACCATTTACACAAAATCAAAAATTTAATAAAATAAGATTTGGTAAAAATTTGTTAAGTGGATGTTCTAGTTTATCATGTGATTTTAAAAATTATTTTAAAACATATTTTAGCTGGAGTAGTGAAGGATTTTTTGAAAACTGTAATGAAAATCCAATACCAAAACAAGTGTCAACTGCACAATCTTATTCAGACGATGAATGGTAAATAAGATTACAAAAAATTTTTATTAATTAAGTTCAATTTCAAAAACTCCGTCATATTTGGGATTCGACATGTCTTGTTCGCCTATATATCCTATTTGATTGGATAGAAATCTTGTTCCTGCATAAGTAAAATCATAAGAATAATGTGTGTGTCCACTTACCCATAATTTAACTTGACCAAACAATTCTTTTTCTGTAATTTCATATTCGCTTAATTTTTCATCAGTTAAATTATTTGCAAAATAATTAGCTAAATAGTCTGGTTGTGTTTCATACATTTTGTGTGAGGTTAAGTTATCCTGTATTTTTGTTTTTCTTAATGGTGGAAAATGGCTAATTACGATAAGTTTTTTATCAGTTAATTGAGTTGATTTAACACAACTAATTAAATTTTTTAATGAATTCTCATGTAGTTTATTAAAATATTCTTTATCAATTGGTACAGTCCAATTTTTACTATTTTTCATTTTAATCATATTAAAATCATTTAGCCCATAAGTTTCAGTTACTTGAGACCATAGGGTTGAACCATAAATATTTATTTGTGGAAACTCATCTAATTTATAACTATCACCATCTAAAAATACTATGTTTTCGTATTTAGAAAAAAAATCTTTGTATATTTGATTTATTTCTCCATGTGTTTTATTTGAACTATAATACTCATGATTTCCACATACATAAAATGTTTTTTTCCAATATGTATTACAATAACTGATAAACTCATCAAAAAACTTATAATTTACCTTACCAATATCTCCAGCTAAAAATAAATAAGGAGCTAAGTTAGGTATTTTAGGAACACGATTTGCAAGTTCTATATGTATGTCTGAAAATAATTGAAACCTAAATTTGACCATTAGATTATTATATTGGTAAGTAAAATAATTTTTAATTCAATTTTTGAATAGGAAAAATCAGGTAAAAAATTGAATATTGGGTTGTCTAATATAGGTATTTATAATTCCAATGGTATCACGTAATAATGTAACTAATAATGAATACTTTAAAAGAAAATCTACCAAAAAAATCGCAGAAGATCCAAATTATGAATATTGGCGTGGTGTTGAAAGGTCAGAAAGACTTGCTAAACAATTTGAAAAAGAACACAATATGTGTTGTTTTACAATTGTAATGGGAATAATGGGATGTTTTTGTCTACCCTGTATTGCATGTAATAAGGTCTATCCAGAAAAAAATCAGGAATCTATACTTTGATTTTTATTTTTTTTAACATGCTTTTTATTTTGTTTATTTGTATGGGGTTTTTCAAGTTCTTCTATTTCATCATCAACATCTTGTTTGTTACCAACGCAAAATTTTTTTAATTCGTTTTGTAAGTTATTATTTTCGTCTTTAAGTAATTTAATAGATGTATTTGTGTCTTTTAATAATTGTTCAAAGTGTTTTTTCTCTATATCCAATAATTCTGTTTTATTTATTATTTTTTCTAATTGATGTTCTCTTTCTTTTAATTCATTACTTATATGATTAATGTGATTATGTAATTGTGAGTTGTCAGCACGTAATCGTTCAATTTCAACTTGACTGAACTGTATTCTTTTTTCACTGTCTTCACAAAAATATTTATTTTGTGTTTTTAACTTAACTACATCAATTTTAAGTTCTTCAATTTCTGTTTGTTGTGAATATGTTTGTTTTTCTTTTTCTTCTAATTTTACCTTAATACGTTCGAAATCTTTTTCATCTAATGTTGTTTTTCTTACTAAATCATCATATGAATCTTTTATTTCATCATAATTATTTTGAATCATAATGTAGGTATTATATAATTTAGAATGTTCTTCTATCATGTTATTATTAACCTTAATTAACTCTTGATTTTCTAATTTTAATTTTTCAATTTCGCAAAATAAGGAACGTATTTTTAATTGTTCTTCGCTTATTGCACTTGAAACTTGTTCAAAGTGACGTTTAATAGTATTTGAATTATGAGAATTATAAGAGTTATTTTGTTTTTTTCCTTTATTTAATATATTATCACCAAGTGTTACAGTAAAACTTAACTTTGACATATTTAGGTCAATATTTTTACAGTTATTATTTAGTTCATTTTTAATTGTTTGTTTAATTTGTTCATCAGAATCTGTCCAAATAATATTAAGCCATTTAATATTTTGTTGTAATTTTTCATATTCAATATTTGGGTAATTATTAGCTAAAAAACTGGATAGTTTTTCATTTAAATTATAATCACTTCCAAAAAAGTGTTTATAGAAAAAGTCTTCAATCCAATCTTTAATTTCTTCGGTATGAGTAAAATTTTTCCATTCTTCTTTATCTGGATTCATTTTTAATAAAAATCTAAAAAGCTCTTCAAAATTAAAAAAATGAAGTATATTTTTATCTTCTTCATCTAATAAATAACCATAACAGTTTTTACTTGTATTAAAAACATAGTCGTAAATTTCCCATAAAATAGATTTTTTATCATTTTCGTTTTTCCAGTTTTCATAACATTTTCTTATAGAATAAAATGGGTCAGATTTTCCCCTTTCATATTCATAGGATTTTTTAACACATTCTTCTTCAAGCTTTTCATCATCATAAAATGATAATTCATATTTTATTTTTTCACTTGATAAAATATTTTTATCATAAGAAATACCTAAGCCATATTCATTAAAATAAGCTTTAACTGCTAAACTTAGTTCGGATATATCTTCTGATTCAATATAATACTCAACTTTGCTCATTCTAAAAGAACATCTTTTTAAAACAAATGATTCTAAATTTGGACATTCTTTATAAAATTCAAATGAAAACACAGATGATTTATCACTCAGATTTTTAAGTTCTTCTTCGACTTTTTTAATATCATTTTTATGATTAACATAAACAGATGCTCCTCTATTTTCGTACTGTTCTGAACCACCCATGCCTGTTTTTTTTGTTTCAGATTTTTTGTGCGAGACTGTTCCAGTAACATTAGCAACTTGACTATCTAAAGCTGTGCTTGTAATTTCTGTTTCTGTTATTTCGGTTGTATATTTTATTTCATGAACCCCAAGTTTTCCTGCTAATAAAAATAAATGTTCACGTTCTTTTTCCATTCGTTTTTTATTGTAATTTGTATCTGAATAATATAGGTTTTTAAACACATGAACATACAACTGATTTGCAACAGGAATAGGCTTACCATCAAATGTAAGATTAGAATTTGACTTATTAATTTGCCCAATAAAATTTTCAATACAGAACAAGTTTATGCCTAAATTTTCCAAGTTTTTTCTGAGTTTTTTATAAATGTTTTCAAAAAAAGTAGACTTAAAATATCTTTCTGGTAAAAACATAACATACTTTTGTCCAGAGGGTTGGGTTAGGTTTATTTCATTTTCCATTACTAATAGAAACAAATTTTTATAAAATAAATGTATTATTTTATAAAAACTAAACTAAACTAATAGATTAAATTGGACAAATTTACTTGGGAATCATTTGTTTGTAGTGATCCATGTTTTTGTCAAAGTGTTTGCGACCTTCAGCAGCAAGAGAAACAGCATCCATATCAGGGTGTTTTTCTTTCATATCTTTTTGGACAGCACCTGCAACTTTGGCAGCAATAGGACCGTTGGAAACACCAAGTTTTTCAGCAATGTATTTCTTAAGGTCTAAGAAAGCTTGGAAACCGGGATTCATACCACCTTCAGCATTCTTTTTAGATCCTTTCTTTGATGATTTTTTAGAAGATTTTTTGGATCCCTTCTTTTTGCCACCTGATTGGAGTTTAGAATCATCAGCACCTCCCTTTTTAGCGGATTTTTTAGAACCTTTTTTGGATCCCTTTTTCTTACCACCAACTTGACCGTCAGTCATTCTGTTAACTCCTAACATTACTTGGTTTTCAGAAGTAGTTGATGCATTAAGTTTATTCCAGTTAGACATGTCAGTCATATCATTTTCTGAAGTTTCAGAAGGAATAACAGTAGTAGTAGCATCAAGAGGTTGGGCAGTTTGAGTAGCAGGGGCTTGAGTAGCAAAGAATTCACTTAAAGTTTTATCATTAAGTTTGATATCAACATTAACACCAGTATTTTTAAGGTTTGCAAAGAATTGTTTAACTCCTTCAACATCGCATTCAGCACCACCTTTTTGTGATTTTTTACCTTTTTTGTATTTTTTAGCACCACCATCTTGGTTAAGAATTTCACGTAATTGTTCTTCTAAGCTAGCAGTAGAAGTTTCACTAAGTCCTTTGAAATTAGAACTGGAAGATTCAGAAGTTAACATAGAAATTAATTTGTTAACATCGCGGGAAGAGTTAGCAGAAGTTACAGAATAAGCACCTCCTAATTGGCCAGCAAAAGCAGAAGAAGTTGCAGAAGCAGGTTGGGTAGGTTCAGTACCCTTAACACTATTAGCTTTGTCGACAATGGTAACCCATTGAGGTAATGAAACATTTGATTCAGTTATGGTATCGAAAATACCTCCTAACTCATTTTTAAGGAATATGTTGGACATACGTATATATATTAATTTAGAAATTAAAATAATTCTTAAAAAATTTTAATTAAAAATTTTGATTTCAATAAACTATAATATTTGATTAAATACAAATATTTCAATTTGTGTTTTTTAAATATTAATTTTTATCCAATCTATATTAATATATAACAATGTATGTCAATCAAGTAGATGATTTATTTGATGGTATCTTAAATAAATTTAATGATTTTCTTACCAAAGAAAAGGCATTTCAAAAGCTATCATCAGACACAAATTTTGTAAAATTCCAAAATGAAATTTTAGGATATATAAAAAAATTTATTGATTCAATACCAAAAAAAGATATTGTTGACGTTATTAAAAAAGAATCATATTATGAGTCTATATTAAATATAATTAAGCGATATTGCGCTTTTTATATTTATTTAGGTATGGCTTACCATTATGAAGGTGGTAGAGATTTGTTTATTACAAATATTATTGAGGCAAGCAGATACCAAAAAGACGCAACTTTTCAAATCACAAATTTTTTTAATAGTGAAAATAATGCTAAAATTATTGTTTTTTATAATGACATTAAAAATTTTTTATCTCTTTTAACATTTAAAACAATTGATAAAATTAAAATTGTGTTAACTAATAATCCATTAAGATATGATTCAACTATTAAGTTATTTAATGATTTAGGTGAAGATTATATCATAGAGTACTTTTTAATTAAAGAAAATTTTCATAATATTATGAAGGCACTAATTTTTAAACAAATTTATTTGAAAGAAGAAAAATCAGAAATTATAAGTATGTTAAACCAACAAGAAAAAGAAAATGCTGAATATAAATATATTGAAATTGTTGTGTCAAATGAAAAGAAACTTGTTGATTTTAATGTAATTCAAAAGTTTTTATCCATTGAACAATTAAAATCAGGTTTAGCTGAAGAAATTTATAATTATTTAGAAGAAATAAGAGATACCAAGGAATTTGTTATTAGAGAAAATCAAGATTTTGTAAATTATTTATTTGCAAATCAAATAATTATTCCTATTACTGAAGATTTTTTACGTTATCACAAAGATACTGAAAAGTATGACCCCGAAAGTTTAATGGAATCTTCAAATATTAAAGAAAGAGATGCAACTAAAATTAAGTATATTATTAACAAAATGAATAATGTTAGAAATTATTATTCTCCCCTTTTAGATAAAAATCCTAAAATGAAATTGGAAACTGAAAAGTTATTTTTTAAACCTCTTGATCCTAAACAGGCGGTTCTTTTTAATGATGATGAAGAAGTTAAAATTATTCAAAAACTTCAAATGTCTGAAAATGCAGCTGATTTTGACCTTTTAGTAGATTTGGAAAATTTAAGAAAATACTCATATGTTAATTTTAAAAACATGTCAAAAGATGGCATTAAAATACGTCCTCCAAAAACTGTTCAGGGTATTCGCCAAACAAGTTTAAAACAAAAAGCAAAAATACCTATTGAACTTAGAATTGGTCATGATAATATTGATATGAATGTTGTTGGTATTGCCTGGAATCCTTCGCGAATACCTTTGGATTGCTTTACAACAGGTGATATGGTCGATGTTAGAAAAAAACTTAGTGATGAAAATGGTTATCAATCATTTGTAAAAATAATGGAAAAAACATTTGAGGAACCAAATAAAAAGTTATATTATTGGTTATTTGATAATAATAAAGATAAACCAAAACTTGAATCTTATGTTAACTATTCTGGAGACGATGCTCAAAAAAATATTAAAATTATGATTGAAGAAATTTATAGAAATTATGTTAAAATGGTTAAATCTAAATTAGAAAAATATGTTAGTAAAGTTGATGAAATGACTATTTGGGGTTTTGATAATATATTATCAGCATATACTAAAAAATATTTTGATCTTGATTTAAATCCAGAAATTAAAAACGAGTTAATTGAAAAGGTTGTAATTGAAAAAATTCCAGAACAACAAATAGTTCCAGATGATGTTGACTCCATGATACCAGGTAAACGAGATAAACTTATTGAATTGCCTAAACTTGATATTAAGGCCGTTGATAAAAATTTAATTGTTGTTGGTGAAAAAGAAATTGATGTTTCTCTTGAAATGTCAAGAAAAAATATTCCAGTATGTCAACATTATATAAGATGGCGCAACATCCATAGAATGAGTAAAAAAACAGATGAATTTAACCAATCTGTTTTTGATTTTGTTAAACAATATGTTAAATTAAATGAACGTGGTGAATACATATGTAAATCATGTAATGAAGTTGTTCAAATACAAAAATTTGTGTTTGAGGGTACATATGTTGAAGAACTTGATACTTTTTTAACTACTTCAATGGCTGTTAATCAAAAGCTTGAAGAAATTCCTAAATATGCTAAATACATGAGAACAATTAGAAACATAGAAAAGAATATTGAAAAGTTTGCATATTCTATGGACATTATGGCTTATCTTGGTAACACTCCTGTTATTAAATTAAGACGTAAGATGATTATAAAAGATGTCATTGATTTAATTTTAATTCATACTGAGTGGTTAAGAAATCAACCTAAAAATAGAATAGAACAAGCTGGTCAAAAATATGGTATTAATAAAGAATTAACAAATTTATTCTTTTTTGAATTAAAAGATGAAATTTTCTTAACAAGTTCAACTGATACCGATTACTACAAACTTATTAAATATAATAATATTATGGCTTATTTAATTTTTATTATGTTGACAGAAATAAATTCCGGCCAAATATTAAGTTTAAAAGAAGATAAAAGATATAATTACTTTTTATTTGGAAAAATTGGTCAGGGTTTGTTTGCAGATTTATTTTTGCGCTTGAATCAAAAAGAAAAAATTTCTTTGAATAAGTTGCCATTGTTTTCATATATTTTGTATTACTTTTCAGGAATGATGGTGTCTAATAGATTGTGGCTTTATAATGATTCAACAGTTGATGTAAAGCAAAAACAAATGTATTTGATTAATTTACAAAAATCAGTAATTCATACTGTTATTGATTTAATAAATACAATGGTTGAAGCAAACTTTGAAGCAAATAAAAACTTTTTATACGAAATTATTAATACAAGAATAAATGTTAAATTAACTCATACATACAATGACGCTCAATTACTTAAACGCGTTGAGGCTAATTCAATGAAAAATATTAAATTTGATGAAGCAACAAAAAAGATAACTTTTTTAACAAAAAAAATAGATTTGATTGATTTAAACCAAGAGTTTAATTTTTTCCAGCCAAACAAAGAATATTGTGATTTACATACATCTGAATTAGCTAAAAATCCACAAATACCAGATAGAAATTCTATTGATATTTTAACAAATTGTCCAGATGGCAAGTTTCACAATTGGGTTTTTAAAAATAATGACCTGGTTTGTGGATTATGTTCAAAATCATACAATGACCTTATAAAAATGGTATCTAATACAACAACTGAACAAGCTGGAACGGAATATTTAGACAAAATTAAAAATATTAACTTGAAAAAGCTTTCTAAAAAATATTGTATTAGTGGAGAAGTACATGAACCAGACCAAACAGGTGTATGTGATAAATGCAAAAAAAATATCAACTCATTTGAGCCATCTGATAAAGAATTAAAACAATTGGAAAAAAATTTAGAAGTTAAAACAAACGAACAAATACTCGACCAAATTAATAAAATGAGAAAACATAATGAACAAATTAAGAAATCACAAGAAGACACAAAAAAAATTATTAATAAACTTCTTAAAAGATATGATGAAAACACTAAAGGAAAACTGGAAAATTATGTTGGAGAGTTTGTTAATAGACTTAGTAAAATATTAGGAAATAAAATTAAAGTAAACGATAAAATAATTTACCTAAAAGAAACTGTTTATGTTATTGACCATGATTATTTTGGTAATTCATTAAAAGAACCATTATACATATTGTCTTCTGAAGATAAAATTCAAATTAATCGCAAACATCCAGCATTTGGTATTGATGTTGTTTATTATAAAGACAAAGCTAATAAAGTTTATGTTTATTATGATGCAATTACTTTACAATATATGGGATATTCAGAAGATAATAAAAATATTAAAAAAAATAGAAATAATGCATCACTTCAAATAGAATTATCAATAAAAGATTGTATTATGTTTATGGGTTATGAAAATTCCCAATACAATTTATATCATATTGATAAAGATTACCAAAAAGACTTACCAACAAATTTAGGCGGGGAAACAAAAGATGTTATTTTGAAGATTATAAGAAATAGAATGAATAATTTAAAACAAATAATTGTTCGGGCTCAAAGTATTATTTATAATATTAGAAACAGTGGTGTTGTGACATCAATTTATAATAATGAAGAAAAAGAAATTGTAACTGAATTTACCAAAAAACTTAAAAAGTTTAATATAACAGACGATACTTCTCATAATAATATTTTTAAACATTTCAGATACATGATTACGAAACTTCCCGTAAATTATAATATACCAAATAATTTAAATATCGAGTTAAATAAAAATTATTTGGATGTAACAGCATTGAATACACTTGGAAATTCTGATTGCAAACTTATTTTCTATTTAATTTTTAACTTTAATAGATTGTTAGACTACAACAAACAACCAGTAATTGAGTCTGAATTAGCCCATTTGTTAATAAAACTTATTAGATACTTATTTAATCTGTACTATAGACCATATTCAAATTATAATATAAGAAAATTTGACTTTTTATTATTAAATGAAACTCCTTATATTGATGAAACACTTAAAGTCGTTGGTCACTATCAAGAATTACTTACTCAACAAGAAATTGATGATCCAGACAAAAAAGAAGAATCATATTCTGCACAAGAAGCATTTGACTCTCTCGATATTGATGATTATGAACAAGATGACGATATTGACGGTACAGCTGAAGCATTAGATGGTTATGAATAAATGATTATCATGTTTTTTAATTTAAAAAATTATTTTTAATTTAAAAAATATCTAATATAAATTATATATTCTAATGGAACAATTTAATACCGTTGTAAACCAAAATTTGGGTTGGATTCATGAACATAAATATGTACTTCCTGTACTTTCTTTATTTTTAGGTATGTATGCAGCTTTAGCACGCCCTAAACTTCCTGACTTTATCGCCAAATTATTTGAAAATCCTGTATTCCGTTTAGTTATGATTTCATACATTATTTACCGCGGAAACAAAGACCCTCAATTAGCATTAATGATTGCTGCAGCTTTCTTAATTACTATGCATATGATTAACAAGAAACAAGTTGAAAAATTGAGCAATCCTTGTTACACAGTTAAAGCGCAAGCACCATGTAATGATGCTGACACATCCTTAAGTTGCTATGTAGACAAGCTTGTTTGTGGTGCTGGCAGTGATACTGGCACTGGCACTGGCACCGGCACAGATACAGGTACTGGCACTGGCACTGGCACTGGCACTGGCACTGGCACTGGTGACTTGGGTGGTAACTTAGGTGGTGACTTGGGTGGTGACTTGGGTGGTGACTTGGGTGGTAACTTGGGTGGTAACTTGGGTGGTGATTTAGGAGGAGGTGATGATGCATAAAAGCCAAACTCAAAAAAATTTATTAATTTAATAAAATGATTTTAATTAAAAAATATCTAAGTAATTTTAATTAAAATAATTAGAACAACATGAACTTAATAAACAAAATACTAATTTTAATAATATTGATTGTTCTTATCAACCATTTGTCAGAAGGAAAAATCATAGAAAAAATTAAAAAGTGCTTTTTTAACTGTCAATCAAGTCTTGAAAATTTTATCGGGTTAACCTATGCACAAAAACATATAAAACCCACTACTCCAAATATACCTTACCAGCGTCAAAAAGATTTTCCTTACATAAATAAAAATGATCCTGCAGTTCTTGATAACGAATCATATGAATTGTATAATTTTATTAATGAAATGGTTACACCAAATGTTAATAACTACGAATTAACAAAATCTCGTGACAAAAGAATAAAAGCAACTGAAGCTATTGAAAAGGAAATTTATACTCATATTAATAATATTTTTAATTGTAAAGGGTTTAAATTTAACAACTTAAAATTTTTGTCAAATATTTATTACTATGAAAATCCACGTGGTAAAGATGTTGAACCATTTGAATTTAGTGCTGATGTAAGCTTCCGTAACAAATTTATTGGTTCGGTTATAATAAATATTGAATGTTTTATTCACGAAGATAAATTTTATCGCAAACCAATGGAATCAGGATTTTTGTCTATATTAAATGTTCAATTACTTAACAGAACATATCCAGATGGTATAAGCAAAGAAAAAGTTTGGAACACCTTATATAAACTCGAACCAGATGATCATTATTTAAAGCTTGATAAAAATGAACCAAGAATTATTGAAAAAATTGAAAAAGAAGCAATTGAAACTAACAACAAATTAACAAATAAAATGGTTGAATCTTTTGAAAATCATTTTGTAAGTCGTGAAAATTATGATGACTTATTTATTAAACCTGCTGAAACCACCAAACATGTTACTTTTCAATTGGATACAGAAAACAGTTTAATTCCAAGTATTATTGAATTTTCCGCATGTAATTAAATCTATTATTTAAACTAATTGTATTAATAAATAATTAATAATTATTTTATTAATTTAATCTTTTCTCATTATTTTAAAAAATTTATCATTTTTAAGAATTTCATCTGGAGTTAAGTATTCATCATTTACTAAAATTCTTCCTCTGTCAGAAACTAATTTACCTGACTCATACTTTTCGGGAACAATTCTCTTAACAAATTCTTTTACTTTTTCAGGTATTTCAGGAGCTGTATTAAACTCTGGGAAAAAACCTTTTCTTGTCAATGTGTTTAAAAAATAATGTATATCATAATAACGGTTTTGCTCTGGTGTTATGTTTATTTTATTTGTCCAATCTGCTTCAACTTTGGAGTTATCAACAATTCCAGGAATACATGCAAAATCAAAATCCCATAATTTTATTTGAAATCCAATATTTGGAACAATATAATGTTGTTGATTTATTTTATACAAATATTTTTTATTATTTTCATCAACATCAATATTATGAATTAATATATTATTTGCTTTCATATCATTATGTCTAAATGATGGATATTTTGCATGAATAATTGACAAAACTGATAAAATTTGGAAAAATATTGTTCTCCAATGTTTTGTTTTCATTGTTTTATAGTTTTTTCTTATATAATCTAATAAATCACCTCCATTAGCCCATTCACTAACAAGTATTGAAACATTTTGATAATATTCACCCTTTTCATATTTCTCAACAAATTGTTCAAACTTTTTATTATTTACTATGTTTGATTTTGTTAAATTTAAAAAAGGTTTTATACTTGTATTAAATGTGGTTATTGGTAAAACTATATGAGGAGTTTGTTTATTAATTACAAAATATGAAAGCAATCTTATCATAAGCAATTCAGTGTTTTCCGGCCGTTTAATATTATACATATCGCCATAATTTTCTTTTTTTGGATAAGCGACAATTTTAACTGCATATGGTTGTTTGTTTTCATCATTTGGTGGTGGATGCACTCCTTTAAATGTATGTCCAGTTGACCCACTTTTAATGTATAGTAATTTACCACCTAATTCACTTATTGCTTTACCAAAATCTATATATTTTTTTGGTAGTAATTCTCTAATATCATCAGTATTAGAAGGATACTCAAATGATTCAGTTGAGTTTTTAAAATCAACCATTAAATCAATATTGTTTCCACCTTTCATATTTTGAATAGTATTTAATCTGTCTGAAATAAAATTAAAGTTTTTTTTACTTACACTAGTTTCTGATTTTTCACTCTTTTTTTCCATTAATTAATCTATATTATATTTTTAATTTAAATACATTACGAATTTTTAAATCAATTTAACTATATATTTAAATGTTTTTACATTTAATAATAAAATTTTATAACTAAATTAAATTAACCAATAACAAATTTGTTTTTAATATTGTTTCTATCTTTTTCTTCTGGTTTTAATTCGTCTTGATATTTGTAAAAAACATGTTTAATTAAGTCAATATCTAAGGGTGGTAATTTTGGTATTCCCATCCAATATCTTTTTTTATTAATAAAATCTTGCTCAAATTCTTGTGGATACATATAAGCTAATGATGACTTCGGATTTGTCATTAATTTACGTAAACTACTTGGTATTAAGTTATTTGATTGTGGTGGAAAAACTGCAAGTAACTGCATAAATGGTTTTAATGGTTTTCCTTTATCAAATTTTATTTTATTTAAATTTACTTCAGGTAAATATTTGGCAATATCTGTTATAAAAGGTGGATAATCGAACGGGTAGTACCAATTCCAAGATGGACATTCATCAAAATAATACATTGTAACCCATTTAATTCCAATTAAATAATGAGTAACTAATTTTTTACTAAACTCTTCAATTTCATTAGGTAACACATTCCAATAGTGCTTATAATAACGAGCACGCCATTCGTCTGGTGTATCTGAACCTAATTGAATTGGATCGGAAACTTTAAATTGCAAATTTTCAATTTTAAAAACTTCTTTTTCATAAGCATCGCCATCACAACTAATTCTTTTCTTCCCTTTTGCAAAATGTTCTCTTAATACTCCTTCTTCAAGTCCTGATAGTTTATTTATAAATCTTTCTAAAAAATCCATATTAATTTTGTTTAAAGTTTTACCTTGGAGTGCTTGTTTTCCATTTAACAAATACTCTATTTTATTCTTTTCTATTATTAGTTCATTAGTTGTTTCTGCATAACTAATAATTAAACTTTCAATACCATCTTGATGGATATCTAAAGAAGGAATATGAGGTAAAAAATCATTGCCTAAAAAGTAACACATAAAAATAAAGTCATTAACAATTCTTGTTTCATCTAAATCATCAAATCCATATAATGTATTTTTTTGTTTTACTTTGTTAATATCATCATCAATTTTATCTACATTTAATAGACCATCTGCTGCTTCGAGCAAATATTCCTTAATTGTATTTACTATTGATTTTCTCATAATACGAATACTAACATAATTTAATACTTCTTTGGACTCATTTTTATTAATCTCGTTTGCTTCGCGTAACAAATATATTTTTTCTGATTCAGTTGCCAATGATAAGAAAATTAAGTCAGCATCTAAACCATAAACCACATAAGACAAATCTTGATTTTCATTTTGATTTTGTCTAATAAATTGTAACAATTTATGTTCTCCTTCAGCTGGTGTAAAACACGATGAATAAATCACATGTTTATTTAATCCATTTGCCCAAGTGATTATTTTGTTATGTAGTTTTATCATAAATTCAGTACCAGGAGTAATAGCATTATTATTCCAATGTTGTGTTAATGGTTTATTGTGTTTCTTTTTGATATTATCCCACATTACTTTGTCAGCAACTGATTTAAATCTACGCGACCTTTGTTGTTTTATTTTTGCTACTGGTGCAACACCATCAATTGCCAAATAAATACCTTTAGATGGATTTACATAGTTTATTATTTTTTCAAGATATTCTAAAACCGCATTCATCATTTTATTTTCTAATTTATCATTATCTGTTAGATCTGGATTTTCTGCAACAACTTTAAAACATACTGGATGAATTAAACAGTTTGCATCTATTAAAAACCAATCAATTGAATTAACTTGGTTTAATAATGATTGAGTGTAATCATTTTGTTTTTGAACTTTTATTAATTCTTCATCTGATAATTTTTTGTTCTTTTTAAGAAGTTTAATATCAGTTAAAAGTAATTTAGATTTGTTAAATACAAATCCTTCTTTTTTATAATTTTTCATTAACCATAAGAAAAAACCGGGGACACCCATATAATTAATACTTTATTAGTATATAAGAATAATCGTTTAAATACTGTATTTTCAGTTTTTATCTGTTTTTTTTAGTTTTACTGTAATGGTTTTTAAATTTTCATCTGAACTTGTGGAATTAAAATAGGCAATTCCTTTGGTTCCAAATGATTTGTCAGTAAAAATTGTGTTGCAAAATAATTCCTTTTCATCATTATTACACACCGAACTTAATGGTGTTTGTGTATTTTTATCTTCTTTTGATAAACTTGTTGAATTTCTTGAATTACCAGATTCACTTTCTGTTTGAGAATTAATTACTGAACTTAATATATTTGATACATCACTTTCATAACCTTCATCATCTGCTGGTTTTTTAATTAATTCATAAGGAAATGTTTGTTTGAATTTGTCATGAACTGCTTTTAGTAATCGAATTATCATGTTAAGATAAATTATAATATCAATATCTTGGTCCATATCCATGTTATTTAATACAATTTCAAATCTAAGTATGAAATTATCATTGTTATTTAAAATTTTAAATGCGTGATAATATTTTGTATCAGATAAACTTTGACCAAAGCTTGGCGATTCATTATAAAATAAAACAAGAAAATTTGAATCAGTTACAATAAACTTATTTTTACTTCCATTGTAAAATTCCAATTCAACCCAATTGTTTTCATCAATTGTTGATACATGTTTATAAAATAAAGTATCTTTAGAGTAGTAGTTTCGATAGTCAATGTTTTTAATATATTTAATTAAAAACTCAGGTTTAATTTTCTTGTTTATTTGAAAATCAACTTGGTAAAAGTTTAAATTAGATATATTTTTTGCTATTTTAATTTCTAAATTATTAATTTTTTTGTAAAGAGTAAAAGGATTTTCTTTCCAATCAGGGTTTTTAGTTTTATCAAAAAAATCATAAATAGTAAAAATATTTCCAGGTAGACTAATTTGTTTCGGCATTTATATAATTTAGATTTTAATAATAAACTGGTTTATATTTAAAAAAATTGAATTTAATGAAGTTTATATACTATTATTTTTTCTCAATGTCTCTGTTTTATCCAGAATATTTAATTCCTGAAGTTGAATTTTATTTATTATGGTCAATTAATGATAATTCATGGGGGTATTATGGTTATAATGCTGAATTAACAAAAAAACAACCAACAAATAAAAATATACCAAATATAAATTATTATTGGTCTGGAAAATACGACTACTTTAAAATTGTTGTTGGGGACTACGAAGGCGTTTTTAATAAAAATAATTTTCCAATTTATCAAAAATCAACACACACAATGATACCATATGATAACACCAAAGAATTATTCGATAATGTTATCAATGGCGTTAAAATAACTTGTCAAACTGATAAGTATATTGTGCTCACATATAATGATTCAATTCAATTTAAATTAAATAAAGTTGATTTGGATTATGTTGGTAATATTGATTCTTACACAAAACAATTTAATGAACTTGTCAAAGAAAATTATATCCAAGGTATCATTTCACGTCGTGTAATTCTTGCTGATTCCAGAGGAGATTATTAAAAATTGATTATTTTGTTTATTGGTCTAAATACTAATAATTAATGTCCTATATTTATCCAGAATATACATTAGCAGAAAATACTTTTTATGCATTATGGGAAATTGATGATGGGTCATGGGGATTTTATGGATATAGTCTAGATTGTAAAAGACACGATGCTTTTAAATATAAGGATACAACAATTGAAAACCTTTGTTATTATTGGACTGAAAAATCAGACTGGTTTAAAATCGTGCTCGATGATTATGAAGGTGTGTTTAGTAAAGAATCAAATTGTATTTATCCTAATTCAACACATTCAATGTATGGAGACCAAAAGCTAACTGACATTAGGTTTGACGATATATTAAAAACCTTAAAACTAGAATTGAAAACAGATGATTATATTATTCTTAACTGGGATAATAAAATTACCTTTAAGCTTCATAAAATTTGTCCCAAATATATTGAGTCAGTTTGTGAAAATACCAGAAAATTAAACCAACTTATTAAAGAAGATTATGAAGCAGAAAATGTATCTAGACGAGAAATCTTAGCCAATAGAGATAGTGATAGTTGGTGGTAATTTATTATTCAAATAAAAAATTGAAATAATTTTATTTATACATCAAATAACATTTATTAATGTCCTCTATATTAAGATCGCCTATATGTGGAATATTTGGTCATGTCGATTCAGGCAAGACCAGTTTTCTTTCCAAACTTAAATCATTTGAAACTGTTGAAGCTGGCGGTATCACGCAGGGTGTTTCATCAGTTTTTATACCAATGGATAAAATTAAATCCATGTGCAAAAAAATTATTGACTTGAAAGAAGTTTTAATGCCAGGAAAAGATAAGGATCAACCGGCTAATTCAACCGGTGAATTTGAAATTAAAATTCCAGGTATCCTTTTTATTGACACTCCTGGTCACGAAGCATTTGGTAATTTTAGACAAAAAGCAGCTGATGTGTGCGATATGGGAATTATCATTGTTGATATCGAAAAAGGTGTTGAACCACAAGCTGTTGAATCAGTTCAAATGCTAATAAATAAAAAAATACCTTTTATTGTAGTTTTAACAAAACTTGACAAGGTTACCGGTTGGGAAGTTGTTGACACACCAAATCTTCGTCAATCAATTAAAAACCAAAGCCAAGAAACAATGACTGAGTTAAATATGAAAATGGAAGATATCAAGTATGAGCTAAGTAAAAGCCAAATTAACGCCGAGTTTTACTTCAAAAACAAAACTCCAAGAAAAACAGTGTCAATGATTCCAGTGTCAAATAAATCAGGTGAAGGTTTTAATGACTTGGTTAATTACCTAATTTTTATTACCCAAAATTTTATGGAAAATAAATTAACTGTTACGACTAAAATTAAGGCTTTTGTTATGGATAAGTCTTTTGATAAAACTTTGGGTTGGACTGCAAATGTTATTCTTGCTTGTGGAAAACTAAAAACAACTGACAACCTGGTAATATCAACTAGTGAAGGTCCAGTCAAGTCAGTTATTAGAAACATGATTGGAATTCAATTTGATAAATCTAAAAATAGATTTGTCCGTGCAAATTACAATGAACAGGAAGCATCAAGTTCAATTACTTTGTTTGCACCAAATCTTGAAAATATTATAATTGGTTCATACATAAATATTTATAATACTGAAGAAGAGTTTGTACAAATTTCAGAAAAAATTGCTCAATCAGATATTAAACCAAGTTTTGTTTCTACTATAAGAAAAGAAGCAAATGAGAAAAAACTATTGGGTTTTTATATGATTTGTTCTACGGAAGATGAGTTTGAAGCAGGTTATCAAGTATTTAAATCAAATGGAATCCCAATAATAAATGGGGCTTGTGGACCTTTAACTGAAAAGGAAATTGATTTGTTTGAAATTAATTCAAATAAACTTATCAAAGTTCATGGGCTAGCAAATGTGTTAAAAGGTATCACAACCAGAGAAAAACCATTTGTTGAAAACTTACTTGAGTATAAAACAATACTTTATTATACTGGTTCTGATAAAAAACCAAACAATTATGAACAATTAGTTGAGTATGCAAAATCTAAGGAAATTACAATTCTATTTAATGATGTTGTCTACAAACTTGTTGATGACTTTACCACACATAGAAATCAAATATTAAAATCAAGACAAGATTTGTATTTAAAAGAAGGTTTTGTAATGACACCTTGTGAACTCAAACTGCTTAAGCAACATGTTTACCTAAAGGGTGGTTCAGCTGAGTTTGTTATTGGTTTTAAAGTTGCTGATGGTACTCTAAATATTGGTACAAATATATCGTGTGTTAAAGCAAATAAACAAATAATTAATCTTGGCCAGGTTGTTTCTATTGAGAAGGCAAAAGAAAAAATAGAATCTGCTAATAAGAATTTAGAAGTTTGTATTAAATTAAATAATCCCGAACACTATTCATGGCAAAAAGATTTTAATGAAAAAGATACTTTTATTACTGGCATGACAAGGGAATCTGTTGAATTGTTAAAAAGAGATTTTAGAACCAGATTGTCAAAAGAGGAATGGGTATTAGCAGTTAAAATTGTTAAAACCCTTGGTGTCTAATAGTAAACTAATTAATTTATAAATAAAATTACTTTATTAAAAAATTCTTTTGATTGAGTTATTCCTGTAAAATGAAACATTGGAAAAACATGTACCATATCTTTTCGACAATTATCAGTTATATTTACACCCAAAGTTTTTAGTTTCAAACAAAACATCTTTATTTGATCATGTAAAACTTCGCATTCGCCATATTCAATTAACATTTGTGGAAACTTCATTAAAACATGATCAGAAATATTAGTACATGAAACATCTTCAAGTTTATTAGTTGATTGGTTTATATATTCAAAAGCAAAATGTCTTGCTAATTCCTCATTAATAAAATCGAATTTTTTGTTTATTTTCCAACTTTCATACTTACCAAAATCAGTCAAATCAACCCATGGGGATATTAATAAACATTTTGGTGGCACAGCTATGTTACTTTGTATTAATTGTGATATAAGATGAATAGACAAGTTTCCACCAGCACTATCACCAGCAATTGTTATTTTGGTATAATCCCTTACTTTATTTAACAAATACAAATAACCCATAATGCAATCTTCAAGAGGTATTGGATATTTAAATTCAGGAGACCGTCTATAATCAATTGAAAAAACCACGCTATTAGTTTTTTTTGCTAATCTGTACACAAGGCCACGATGAGTTCCAGGTTTACACATTGAAAAAGCTCCTCCATGTATGTAAAATATAAATTTGTTGTGTGAATAAATATCAAAAATTCCATCTGGATAAACCCATTCTCCTTTAATAATTTCATCATCAAAACAAATTTGTCGAACACCATTAGGTAAGGTGGGTGTCCATGAAGGTATTTCGGTATCTGCAATAGTTCTGAGTACTTGGGTGTTTTTTGGTAATACTTTGCCGCCAAATTTTAGTAATTTAATTGTTGTGAAAAATGAGGATGTCCATGATTCACGATTATTAAACATTAAATAAATATTTTTAATTATAATTATTTTATTAATCAATTTTATTGGAAATGCATTAATTATTTAATTTTATAAAAAAAATTGAATTTTTTCGTTGTTATTGAATAATAAAAATTTTTAATGGAATGTAAGTTATGTAATATCAAATATATAATACCTACCAGTGAGTTTACTGCTTGTTCACAAAATATTCTCATTAAAGAAGCAGATGGAACTTATATTTGTTCTGCTTGTTCTGATGCTCAAGATTTTGCCGCTAGTGTGGTTAAACTAGGTGAAAAACCCAGGACAAATTTATCTGGGGGATTAAATAATTCAAATAAAAAAGTGGAAAATTTATTAGTAAAAACCCCCCAAACAAAATTAGAAAATAAAGTTTGTATCAAGTGCAACAAGTGCAATAAAACGTTTTCAGGTCCAAAATGTGATTGTGGATTTAAAAACCCTTTATACAAAAGAAAATAATATAGTTTTTATTTAGGCGTTTTAATTAGTAAATGTTTTATTCTATTTAATAATACACAATTAATGGGTGATAAAGAAATTAAAACAATAAATATTTTTAAAACATCACAAGAAATTGAAAACATAAAGTATCCAGCAATTTTTTTGTTTAATTTGGTTGCCCATGCAAGAGATTTTGATGATTATGAATTAAGTATAATTTTACGTTTATTTATGAAATCACATAGTAATTTTATGCTAGAGCATAATGTTAAAATAATTTTTTTAAATGAAATTAATAAATATTCATTATCATGGTGTTGTTTATCTGATTTTTATAAAATTATTGGAAAAAAGATTCCACTTGTTTTTGTTCTTAAAAAATTTAACTCGGTTTACACTAATAATGATTTTTGGAATTTGCAAACAGCAACACAACTAGATTATTTAACTAATGCAAAAGAAAGATTTTTAAGTATTTACGACTGTGCCAAAGGAGGTATTCCTTTTCATTACAAACTCGCTCAGTTATTTAAAGAAGGTAAATATGATAGAAAAGAAATTTTAAACAACATAATAGACAGATTAATATATATACTGGATATTTTTGGACCTAATGTGCTTGTTTCATTAGAAATTCCCTTGATAACTGTTGAGAGTTTTATTAATTTAACTGACGAAAATATATTAAAATATTTAATCGTTATTTATGAGAAATGTTCAGAATTATTAAATCAAACAATAAAATTATTTGATTCTTATAATTTAATATGTATTCAACTAACAAATTTACTTAATCCGAGTATAATTAAAATTAAATCTGCAAATATTGATTCAGAGACAGAAGATGATGACATTAAATTACTTAGTGTTAAGTAATCTTACAAATTAATTTAACTAAAAATTAAATCAGCCTTACCATTTGAAACAACAAATAAGTCATATATTTTTCCAATAATTTTTAGGTTAATTGCTGACTTATTATCAACTTCTTCATCTGTTGAAAATATAACTTTTAATTGTGAAGTATATTCTTTTAACCACTCTGAATTAAAATTTATTATAAATTGTTTTCCTTTAATTACACGAAAATTTGCTGTACCTGAAGGTTGAGTTTCTTCGGGGTATAAACAAAAAGAATGATAATAAATTCCTTCTGGTAAAATATTATTTAAAAACTTATATGATAATAAATATGTGTAATAATTTGAATCAACATTTTCTAATAATAAATCATGTTGATTTACAACAAATTTTTGTTTCGTAATTATGTTATTTTCATAATCATCCCTTAAATTAAATTTTAAATTTAAGTTTTGATTAAATCCAGATAAACCATCAACAAACAATTGTGGTTGAACATACCATATTAATTCTTTGCAAGGATTTGTAAAGCTAATTTCGCAGTCAAAAAAATTTTTGTTTTTAATTTTATAAAAATCATCATCATATCTTTCAATTACATATTCAAGTTTTGACCCAGCAAATTTTGCTCTTTCAACATCATCCATAAATATAGCCTCATAAATTAATTTAACTTCAGGAACAGTAACCATACTTGTATATAAATTATAATTAATATATGGATAATAAGACATAATTTTATAAATAAAACCTGAATATTTAGTTTCTTTCATATTTGACAAAAATTTTATCCATTGTGGCTTATTAATAACCCACTGTTTTGTTTCATTATTTGAACCATTTAGAAGAGATATTTCTGTATCTGTCATATTTGGATTTAGAATTTTTGTTATTTCACCCAAAGTTAGTTCTGTACCATTTGATGTTAAGACGGTGTTAATTTCTAAATCAGATAAATCAGGAAACTTTATTTTTAATAATTCATTATTTATTAATGGGCAATTATAAATTATTGAGTCAGATGGTAAATCGTATATTTTACTGTTATAAAGTAATTTTGTATTTAGTATGTATTTACTATCAGTATTTTCAATTTTAATTTTTGTTATATCAGCATAATTTTTTTCATAATTATCAAAGCAAATAATTTTAGTAACATCTGAAATTTTAGCATTAATTACAACAGTTGAATATTGCATTGCAACAATTGGTAGACTTGCTCCAGGATTTTTATTAAACCAAAAAATAAGTGGAACTAAAATTTTTCTTCCTCCTTTTGGATTATCATTATAATCAGTTAGTTCAGGAACATGACCTATCATATTTAGGTAGTTGTCCATATAATCTTCTGAAATACTATGCATTTGGTTGATATGTAATATATCTTTACTATAAGAATCAAATTCATGACCACCTATTTCCAAACTTACACTTTCAAAAAAATTATGTCCTAAATATTCGGCAAAATTAAAATTGATTTGATTTGAGTTTTGTTTATCTGCCAAAATAATGTTTATTTCATTTATGTCTTGATTATATACATCCAAGTATTTTATCATTTGATCATATTTTTTTTTAAGTTCAGATTTAATTTGCTGTTTGGATATAAATTTAGAAGAATCATAAGTTGATAATGTTGTAATTAATTTTGTTATTCCTGTAATATATCCTGTCATATCAATATTTGCAAATATGGTTTCGTCTATTTTGTTTTTAAATTGATCTTTTGTAAGTTTGTTTTTATAATTAAATCTTACAACTTGATCTTTTAAATTATTTATTGTTATATTATCTGTCTCCAAAAAGTTGTATAACATTCTATATAACTGCAATTCAACATCAACAAACCCTTTTAAATTTGCATATTGTTCTTTTAATAAAGTCAATTTATTAGTTAAATTTAATATATCAAGATTTTTTTTATCAATATACTTTTGATTTGTAATGTACTGGTCTGAAAAAGAATATGTTGGTAGAGTTATTTCAAAATAACATCTATAAATAGCATCACCGCGATTTAAAATAAATGTTATTCTATTATCAAAATTAGCCGGTTGTTCGGGTAAAATTTCTATAAGTTCTGTTGCGAAATTTGTATGTCTTCTATAAACTTTTTTAAAAAAAGTTATTTCTGGATTTATCGTTAAATAAATATCTTGTTGTCCAGATATAACCATTTGAAGTAGTCCTCCTGCCATTTATTAATTTATAATACTTAGGTTTTAAATTAATATAATAACATAAAATGCAATTATATTAATTAAAGATTTTTCTGATTATTATTTATTGGGGGCAAACAGAGTGACCGCCAATAGAAGCAAACTTTTCTTTAGGAACAACAAGTTGTTTGGTGCCTAAGTGGAAAGCAACGAAACCTGCTAAGGTAGCACCTAATAACATAAGGTGAGTTTGATTAATGGTTCCATCCATTAAGTAGTTGGAGGCAAGTGCACCCATTGAGACCTTAATTAAATCATTAAGTAAGGGTTGGTATTGGTCTTGAACTTTAGGAACCATGTTTTGGACTGCAACGTTGAATGCTGCGTAACCTGCAATGATGGCACCATTTTCCATAAACCATCTTTGGTCGAAAACAATTGGTCTACCTTCAATATAAGAAACTATAGCTCTTTGAGCAGCAAAGATGGTACCGAATTTAACTAAATCATAAACTGAGGCTTTAACACCAGCATTATCAACTTGTAATTGTTCATTAATCATACCGCTAACTTTGTTAGTTAAAAGACCATGAAGAGCAACACCGAGTAAAGTGGCAACAGCTAAGTTCATCCATTTTTCATTAAATAATTGAGATTTCATTAATTGGCCTTCAACAACATTAGATACAACTAAAACAGTGGCAAAAAGAGTTAAGTCAGTTTTAGTAACTTGTATATCAATAGGAGATATCATTAAATAGATATAGAAAAAAAACTAAATATTTTATCAATAATTTTTTAAATCTTTATTATTATTTTAAACTTTATATTTGTGGTTTTGGCAAATCTCCACAACCGATATCTTTTGCCTTTACAGATTCTCCAGTTATATGATCTAAAATTGGTGTTTGACATTTTGTTAAACAATCTTCCCCATACCAATATTTTAAAACTTTTTCTGCTGACTTTGGACCCCATACTTCAATATCACCAAATTTATATCTTTTACGTTCAATTATCCATTCAGATGGATATTCTACCCATTTCCACCACCACTCGTTTACTTTATCGATACAATTACATTTAACATCAAATGGTTCTGAACATCTAATTATTTTTCCATTGTCATCATCATGTATAAATATATCTATAAAGGGAAATTTGGTGTCATCAAAATAAACCTTTATTAACTTCCAGTCAGATTCAAGTATTAAACCATGTGCTTTAAATTCATCCTTTAATTTCATAACAGAGTGAAAATCTTTTCTTAAAATAGTAATATCTGCATCGTCATCCCATGGTATCATATCCCAATGTCTAACAGCACCCAATAATGTACCATATGATATTGTATAATAAATATTATGTGCATTTAATATTTTATCAATAACAGCTAATCCATAAGTTATTTTTTCTTTTATATTATTTGTTTGAGTAAAATTAGTAAATTTTTCATTACCTAATTTGTTTTCATACCAAATAAAAAAAATAAATATAAAACATAAAATTATTAAAAAAAAATCACGTTTACTAAACATTAATTAAATATAGAAAATAAACAATCAATTGTATATATTTGTAAAAAATATTTAAACATATTTAGAAACAAGGTGAGTTTATATAAATATAAGAATCTTTACAAATATTAATATGAAAATTTTTGACTATAAATTTTTAATTCTTCTTGGATTATCTTTGGTTGTATACTTTATATACAGAGAAGTAGAATATTTGAGAGCAAAAGTCGATAAGCTTGAAAAAGAAGTAAAAGCAAAATCTGATAACTTAATAACTGACAAATCAAGTGCCCCAAATATTTTAGAACAAAATAATTTAAATGCACAACCGAAAAGTTTACAAAACAAACCTGTACTAGCTCTACCAAAACCTCCTGACCAAATTATGCACACTGTGCAAACTGAACCAGATATTAAACCATCTGGTTCTTTAGATATTAGTTTAAATGTTATTAATGATAAATCGGAAGTTTCAATTGCTAAACCCTCACCAAAAATGATAAGTGTTGATATGTCACCCTCAAAAACAAATGATCAATTAGGTTTTGAATCTGGTGTCAAATTAACAAAAATAGCAAAAAAGAAAAAAACTAATTCTGATTCTGAAACATCAAGTGAATCAAGTTCTTCAAAACATCTTGCAATTTATTCTAACGATAATGAACAATATGATGAAACACAAAATTCATTACTTGAAAGTATTGAATCTGGGAAACTTGAACTTAATTTTAATTATGAAGAAAAGGGTGATATTCCTAATTTAAAAACTAATGTAAATGAATTAATTAGTATGGTAACATCACCTGTTGATTCTGTATCAAACTCTGAAAAAACAACAGAAAACAAACCAGATTCTGAGTCTGAATCAATGTCAATTGAAGGTGTTTCATTTACTAATGACAAACAATTAACGTCATCAGAAAAACTAAATGAGTCTGAATTAGAGAAAAAAAAACTACCAGAACTAAAAAAAATAGCAGAATCTAAAAAAATTATTCTAACTAAAAAAGTAAACGGACAACAAAAACCAAAAAACAAACAAGAATTAATAAAAGAAATTATAGGACAAAAAGTAGCTAATACTAATAATTAAAAACTGTTTTTAGAAAAAATATCTAATTATATATATATAATGGATAATCGTTACTTTCATTACAAGTGTCCTCCACTTATGCAAGATGCAAGATTTATTACCAATTACACTAAGAATAGCACCTTCGAACAATTCATTCGTAATGTTAACCAAATAGAATCAGCACAAGAATATAAACAATTTTTACAACAAAATGGTGATACTATTATTAACAGAGAAAGAGCTTATTTAGAAAGCATAAATACTTGTGCTGTACACGGTAAATGTGTTCCTATAGCCGGAGGAGTTAAAGTAGCTGGTTCTGCTTGTGGATGTGCATGCAAACGCTAAAAATATAAAACCCTTTGTTTTGCGAGGTAAATTTTAATTTAGAATTTAATTAAATTAAGTTTATAAATAATAAAAATTTATCACTTCTATTAATATAATATAATATGAATAGATTTGATAAGCCATATAGAATAGCACCATCATTTGATTTAAGAAAAAATATCGAAATGTTTGACTTGGCATCAAAGTTAGACACACATGAAATGTTACAACATTCCCTAGTCAATCAAATTCCATTTGATATTTCTGACGAAGAAGGTAATACATTAATACATATTGTTATAAATGTTGATTCAAGAAAAGCATCGGCACATTCAAAGTTAGGAGTAATTAAGTTTTTAGTTAATAATGGTGCAAACCCCGATAAACCAAATAAATATAACCAAACACCTTTACATTTAGCTTGTCATTATCAATATGACTTAATTGTTGAATATTTATTAAGTATTGATGTAAATCCTAATTTTAAAGATAATATGGGATTAACACCATTTCATTATTTGTTAACTGGGGACATTAAAACAATTGAAAATACTGGTGAAATTTTAAATTTTATTCCACCGGCAAAAAAACTTGATGTTAAAAAAGCAGACAAGATTATTGAAATTAAAAGAAAAATTTATGATTTGCTAATAACACAATTAATTAAAGATCAATTTCCAATTTTTAAAACATTTTCCAATACAATTGCCAATATACTTGACAATGATGCAGAATTTGTTAACCAGAGAATTGAGCTTGAACAAAAAATCGCTAAATTAGCATTAGACACAGCTGAACCAAATTATTTACAAGAAATTAAAAATACTGTTGATATTGCGCTTAAAGCGCTTAGTAAAAAAATAGAAAAACTTTTTAACAATTTTCCTGAACAAGGTGAATTACAAATTCATTTTACAGAAAAAACATCATGGTCACATCCAACTAATACACAACCGTTGTCCTTAATTAAAAATGGAAATATTAAAAAACAAATAAAATCTGAAATTAAACAAGCAAGTAATAATATTATTTCTACAAATGCAAACTTTAAACAATTCAATTATAATATCACATCATATGAAGAAGATGGTTTAAATGAAATTATGGGTTTATATTTTAATGCTATACCAAATAAATTTGTCAAACCAGCAGGAACAAATGAATATTACTATTCAGGTGATTTTGATAATGAGGATTACAAAACAATTGAAAATATTAATAATAATATAAGACACTCAAATGCTTTTGATGACGCGTCAAGTATTATTGACTTTGTAAATTTAAAATATGCAGGCGGTCCTAGAAATATTACTATTAGTAATCCTCCAAGTGTGAGGGCAAATGTTGCACAATTATCATTATTACCATCTGATAAAAAAATATTTCAAATATTAGCTAAAGGATACCTAACACAACCTAATATAGATGCAATTACAGATACTTCTGTCAATCCATTAGGACTTGATTTTTTTTCATTTGACCAAGCAAGATTTAATGCTAATTATCAAACAGATATTAATGCTCTTCGTATTCCAATTGAAATGAGATTTCCAGTTTTATACTATTTGATTTTTTCATTTGTTGCAATAAAAGAGCCTGAAAGATTTGAGGAATTATTAACAAATTCCTATTTAAATCCTCAAAACAGTTTTTTACGTAATCATGATATCGTAATTAAATGGTTTAATAAATTTATGAACGGGGAAGGAGTTGCTTCATTTATTTATGGAATGCGTTGTGATTTAGCTTGTGCTACTGATCCAGACCCATCAAATCTTAACGGACAAATACCTTTTGATTTTGCAATATTAGTATCAGCAATTGCAAATAACAGAACAAATTTAGTTCAAAGTATTTATAATTCTTATAAGCCTCATTTAGTTAGTGATATTTGTGATTTCGCTGGACCTACCAATGAAACTAAAATCGCATCAATCACAATGCTTTTACTAAATGAAAAATGCGGTAGTGTATATTTTAATAATTTAAATAAGGATCCTGATACTTTGTCGAGTATTGCAACTGCTGGTGTGGATACAAATGTTATATTAATTGGAAAGCTTGTTTACAGGTATTTTCAAAATCCCGGTGGATTTGCACCCTCCGGATCCTCAGAGGAAGACAAACTTTATAAGCTATATGCAAAACCAGGTAAAAAACCAATTTATAATTTGGTAAACATTATTATGGACTTTTATGAAATTATGGTTAATAAACCTTTAAGACAAACAATGGTTGATTTTATTTATTTGCTAATTTCATTTGATCAATCAAATGTTAAAAATATTGATGATTTCAAACAAATGTCAACTATTAATATTGTTATGCCTGCTTCATCAATGGATTTTGATAAAAATCAAATACCAAGTCATTATGGTTTAGAGAATGTTTTTATTGACTCCAAAATTTTTACTCAGCCTGTTGGAATTGTTCAAAACCATTTTACGATAGCTCATATGTTTGGTTTATATTTTGAAGGTATGTGTAATCCTCATCAAAATTACTCGTTAGATGAACCTTTTTCAGTTGAATCTGCTGATAAAAAAGGGAAAATTATAAGTAAGCAATTTTATGTTACAAACGGAGGTAACGACCACTCATTTGGAACTACCACTCCAGATTCATTAGATGATGATGCAATGCCAATTGCATTTGGAAATATAATTGATGGAGCAAATCCTATACCACCCACTCAAAGATTTAGATATTACAATGTTGATGGTAGAAACATTGTAAATCCATCTGTTCATTCTTATTTTGTTCTTGTGGTTAAAAGAATCCAGTTATATCAACAAAAAATATCTGCGCTATTAAAACTAGTTGAATCTAATATTGATGAATTAGTTAATGGAAAAACAACCAATCTTGAAAGTTTAATTACCTTGATATATCCTAAAATTGTTTCCTATTGTAAAATTATAAATTCATATATTGAATCATATGAAAGAATAAATCAGGACTATGGAACAAGTGGTTTTTGGAAAAATTCAGAGTTAAGAAAAAAATTCATGTCCCCAGAAAATTACCCATATACTGACTTGGCTAAAAACATCAATACAATAAATTCAAACTTTTACATTTATTATTATGTGTTTGCCCCGGATAAATTAGTTAAACTAAGCAAATTTAATTACTATCAAATTCCAATAAATTCGCCAGACAAATATTTATTTTATAAAGGTACAACTAATGATAATGTATATTCAAGTGTTGAATCTGGAAGTACAATTCTAGACACATTAACAGATACTAAAAACGACACTTCATCACTTAGCTCTGGATTTGTTAGTCAGTTTAGTATTGGTAATTATTTGTCTTTCTTCAATGAATATAAAGCTAATATTTTTAATACTACAAGTACAACTAAAAAGGCTGATTTTGTGTTTAACAAAGAAAAGAAATTACCTCCTGCTCTGTTTAATAATCTTGAACAATTTTACAAATTTTGTTTAATTCAATTAGTAATTAAAACAATTGAACAAATTGATGCTAATAAAGGCACGTCTGTTAGTATTAAAGATTTATATGATAAATTAATTGAACTTGTTAAAAGCACTGGTATCAAAGTTGATGATTACGAAATTACTTCATATCATATTGTTTCAAAAATAGTGCAGGAAATTATTCGAGAACAATTTAAGATATATGTTAACAATGAAGTATCTAGTGCATTCAATCGAAATATTGTTAACCTTAAAACTAACACTACTTTACCAAATATACCAGAAGGAACTATTGGAACCAGAAAAGAAATGACAATAAGTTTAGATAAAACAGACGTTGATTTTTCCAAAACAACAAATGTAAAGGAAGTTAAAAACTTATATAATCTTTTAGTTCAACCTGAAAAGTCTAATGTATTTATACTTTATCCAAATGACTTGACAAATACTAATAAATTAAAATTAAAAACAGGATTAAACATTAACACTAAAATAATTGATTTATTACTTGAGAAATCGGGTTCACCGTATCATACTAATTTAGAAGGTCAAACACCAATATATAACTTGATTAAAAACTATAATTATAACCCAGTTATTACATTAAAAACTCTTGGAATAGATTTTCGTATTTTTGAAGGTGAACTTCCAATGAGCTTTTTATTAAAAGAATTTAATAATGATATTGAAAAAATAATTAGAAAAATACCTCTTGATATTACCAATGGTGAATTACTAAGTAATTTTGATAATTATTTGTATAATGATGTTAAAACACTCATAACATCAAATGATGTCTATGGTAATAACATACTTGGTTATCTTCCCTTATCTTTTAATATTTCCACATACATTGTTTTACAATATTTATTAGAAAGCTTAATTAATACTGATAGCGAGTATACACTTGATGATTTAACATATTTTTTATCAGTTATTGACATTAATATTGGAAACCTAAGTAAGAATTATTTGGAAGAAAAACTAAGCTCATTTAAAATACCTGCTGATTTTAATATATTTATTGCCCGTGAATTTATAATTGAAAAACAATCACTACTTAAACAACTTGTTCAAAATAAAAAATCTATGGATGAAAACATTAAAAAACTAAAACTAAATTCTTCATCAAAAGAACTTGCAACTAAAATTGAAAAAAGTTCAAAATATGAGAAAATAGATAAAGACATTAATAAATTAAAACTTGATATTATGTCACTTGGAAAACTTATTTCTGGAAGAACAAATTTTAATGCAACAACAAGAATGACAAGTGAATATAAAATTATTAATAGATATAAATATATGAGTAAAACAAAATCTATACATAATGGTATTATTATGGAATCCTGGAAACAATTATTAAATGAAAATTACACTAAAAATAATTATAATATTGGTCTTGTTCAGTTGCTTGTTAAAGAAAAAGAATTGGTTGGAAATTTAAATTTGGCAAATTTGGAGATTTTAAGAAAATTGGAAAAACCACTTGGTAAAATAGCAGAAATTGGAGAATCATACTTTGCAAATCATAAATTTACTGAATCAAACAAAGTTGCCCATTTTGTCAGAGATATGTTAGAATATCTTACAGAAATATCTATTTGTACTGGTCTTGAACTTGTAATTAGAAGAATTTTACATACTTACTTTTCAAATACTTTATCTGATGAAACACAAGCTAATATTAATGATAGAATAGAATTTATTTTGGAGTCAACATCGTATGGAATGAATCAAAGTTTACTTGACATATTGAAAAATGAAATTGCACCAGAATTAGCTAAAAATGCATCAGAAATTTTCACAGATAAATCAGATGAACAAGGTCATTTAGTTAGACCACCTAGAGATATTTTAATTAGCTTTTTCCAAAATCTTGAAAACTCCCCAATAAAACTACCTCCTGAGATAATAACAATTTTTATAAAAGACGTGGTATCATACTTTGATACTTTTACATCAAGAGCAATTATGTTATGGCAAGTTAATGCCGAAAACATATTTAAATACTTTATTAATAATTACAGATGTGTCAAAACAATATTAAGTTTATAAAATTTATAATAATTTTTTAGTTTATTATAAATTTTAATTTTCCTACTCTTTTAAATTAGCCTTTTTATATTCATCAATAACTGATATATTTTGAGAATTCAAATAAGTATTATCATTTTGTAATTGTTCTTCTGTTATTTTTAATGTAAAACTGTGATTAATATTTCTAAAATTTATTCGTGAACCATCTGGATATGTAAATTTAATGGTTAAATCAGTTAGTGATGGTATTGGAAAACCCTTATAATATATGTTTGCTGGATTAGAAACAAACGTGTTGAACAAAATATCTCCAGGATTTCCTGATAATTGAATTTTTGCAAAACATGATTTTAGATTATTATTTGAATATATATATTCAATATCATTCAGATACATTAAAAAATAATTATACTTACCAACAAAATTCATAAAATTTGAATTATATGTAATAATATTACCAACTGGATTTAAATTAATTGAATTTATATATGGATCATAATTTGTAATTTCTGAACTAAAATCAATAATTGAATATTTATTACCAACGTCTTTAAAACCAATTATTTCTCCAAACGTGTCTGTTTTATCAAATAGTAAACTAATTTTAGTTTTACTTTTTATTGTTACATTTTCTCCCCCACTTAGAGGCTTTATTGTTGTTTCATAAGATATCTCATAAATTGAACCCAATATTATATCGTAAGTAAAATTTCTAAAATTTACCTCGTAGACAATATGTTCTTTATTTATTTCTTTTGCTAATATTGTTTCACCATTTGAATCATTTGAAGAGGTTACACTAACATTACCAGCATTGTAAATTATAATTTTATCACCTGGAGTTACCAAGTTATTAGGATGCGAAACAGTTAAAATAAAATAACTAATATTATTTATATTTTTTTTACTAACTGATAGAGAGTTTGGTAACTTTGTTAAATTATATGGTTTAAAAGTAATTTTTTGGATATTACTTTCAATTAAAATATCAAAATTATTAAAACTCTCAGTAACTAAATCTGAATTTACACGTTTTACATTATTCATTTTTTCTGTTAAATTTTTTAAAAAAGATTCAGATGAATAAAAACCTTCATCTACAGTTACACTATATATGTATTGACCGTCATCTATATTTTTCCAATATAATTTATCATTTTGATCTCTTTTAATAACTAAATCAACATATGGAAACTCTGTACTAACAAGTTCTATGTTAGTAACATTATTAAAACTTTTTTTAAGGTTTATAACATAATCATCAGCATCTGGATATCCTATTATTGTATTAACAATTTTTGATACTAAAATATTATTTCCACCACCTTGTATATTTGAAAAAGATTTGTAATTTAAATTAATTATAAAATTATCAACATCAATTATATCATATACTTCAAAACTGCTTTGATAATTATAGTAATTAATTGGATAATTAGCATTTAAATATCCTAATGGTATACCCCCAATATTTAAATAACTTATCTTAAAAACTTGTTTTAATTGATAAAATTCTTCTGTACCATCATATTCAATAGGAAGTTCAACCAATATGCATTTTCTATCTAATTGATTTATTAAATCAGACTGTGTTGTTGATAATAGTGACAAAATATTTTCATTTGTTGATAATGATGTTTGTATTGATAATGGTAAATCTTGTGAAGCAATTAAACAACTTTTTATACCAATTATATCATTTAATTTTATATTGCCAATAGAATTGGTCTCTTGTTGTTCTCCAACTAAATCAATATTACATAATATTTTTTCAAAATATTGTTTATATAAGGGATTAATGTTGTTTTCATTAAACACAAATACTGCATACTTAAAATTTTTTAATAGGTATACCGAATTAATAATTGTTTTGGATATTCCTTCAACATTTTGTACAGTAATGTTGTCTCCCGGTTTTAAATTGTGGTCTGGGTAATTAAATTTAACTATACTTGACCCAACAGTTAATGTTAATGGATTTTCTGGTAAGGTTTGTACATTTGATTTACAAACATTTTTAGGATATGTTGTTCTATATGAACTATCAATGTTAATTAAAGATGTTTTAATAATTTTTGTTTGTGACATTATATATTAATAATAACTGTGCTTTTAAATATTACACAATTTAAGTTTTTTAATAATAAAATAAAAAATAAATAATATTATAACAAATACTAAAATTATTTTCCAATTTCTAAATAGGTTTTTTGTGTAATAAACATAAATAAGTAAAGAGTCAGATGAATATTTTATAAAATCAATTATTTGATTAGAAAAAATTATTTGACAAACTTCTTTATATAAGTAATCAACATGTGCCTTTTTATACTCTTCAGCTAATTTAAAATTTTTATTAATAACTAACTTATTTATTTTTAATATTTGTTCTTTTGTTTCATCATCATAAATATGATTTACTAATAATTTAAACATACTATCCCTGTTAATAATTTTAAATTTATCAACCAATCTATCAATAATAAGGTTTAAATTATTTTTAATGTCAATATAAACTATGTACAAGTCAATTATTATTCTTGTTTCACTATTGTTAATTTTTTCATAAGAACCATATTGTTTAAATAAAATATCTTTTATTAAACTACCTACACTTTCATCTATTAGTTTATATGTTATTTCGTCATTCATAATATATTATATTAGATTATTTTAGTAAATAAAAATCCTTTATAATAAAAAAATTGATAAAAATACTTAAAAACATGTTTATCCCTATTATCAATCATGTCTAAAAATACTAAATCTGCTAGTACAAAATCAGAAGCTGAAAAATATGATAAAAAAACTCCAAGAGAACACGTATTAATTCGTCCCGATACTTATGTCGGAGATATTGAACCAACAACTGAATCCATGTGGGTTTATTCAGAAAAAACAGGTAAAATGTCAAAAGAAGAAATAACATACACTCCTGGATTTTTTAAAGTTTTTGATGAATTACTTGTTAATGCACGTGATGCCTCTGAAAATGACAAATCATGTGATACAATCAAAGTTGAATATAACGTTGAAGAAGGTTATATTAGTGTGTGGAATAATGGTGATATTGGTATTCCTGTTGAAGAACATCCTACTCATAAAATGTTAGTACCAACTATGATTTTTGGAGAACTACTTACTAGTAGTAATTACAACGACGAAGAAGAGCGTACTACTGGAGGTCGTAATGGTTATGGAAGTAAATTATGTAATATTTTTGCAACTAAATTTATTGTTGAAGTTGATGATGCCAAACGTGGCAAACGTTTTAAACAAGAATGGTCGGAAAATATGTCTGTAATTGGAAAACCAAGTATTACCAAATTGCCAGGGAAAGTTAGGAGTTCAGTTAAAATAACATTTTATCCTGACTTTGCACGTTTCAAAATTAAAAATCTTGCAAATGACCATAGAATGTTATTCCATAGAAGAACTGTGGATATTGCAGGTACATCAAATAATAAACTAAAAGTATTCTTCAATGAAACTAAAATTGATGTTAATAACTTTAAATCATATATTGAACTATATTATCCCGCAGAATCTAATGAGTTATATTATGACACTGCCGGCGAACGTTGGACAGTTGGTGTATTTTATAAACCAGATGCTGGTGGAGAAGTTGTCAGTTTTGTAAATGGAATTAACACATATCGTGGAGGTACCCATTGTTCTCATGTAATTGATAACTTAGTTAAGGTACTAATTAATGACTACATTAAAAAGAAAGACAAAAATATCAAAGTTAGTGCACCACAAGTAAAAGAAAATCTTGTCTTTTTTATTAATTCGGTTATTATTAATCCAGCTTTTGGTTCTCAGACCAAAGATACCCTATCAAGTAAAGTTGATAAATTTGGTTCCAAATACGAACCAACCCCTGCATTCCTTAAAAAGCTAGCAAAGTGTGGTATCGTTGAACAGGTTATTGAATTAGCCAAGTTTAAAGAAAATGCTGGACTAAAAAAAACTGACGGAAAGAAACAAGTTAAAATTACTGGTATTCCTAAATTAGAAGATGCTAACAAAGCCGGTGGAAAAGAATCAAGTAAGTGTACTTTAATTTTAACCGAGGGAGATTCCGCCAAAGCTACTGCAATGGCCGGCCTAGGTGTTGTTGGACGTGACTATTACGGAGTTTTCCCATTGAAAGGAAAATTACTTAATGTCAGAGAAGCAAGTGCTACTCAATTACTAGCAAATGAGGAAATTAAAAACCTCAAAATTATCATGGGTTTGAAACAAGGTGAAGACTATTCATCTGATGAAAAATTTAGTACACTAAGATATGGTCATATCCTTCTTCTTACTGACCAGGATGTAGATGGTTCACACATAAAGGGTCTATTTATTAATATGTTACATACATTATGGCCTACACTTGTCAAGCGCGAATCGTTTGTACAAAGTTTAAACACTCCAATTGTTAAGGCAACCAAAGGAAAGGATACTATCACCTTTTATAATTTAACCGATTATGAAAAATGGAAAGAAACTCCTGAATCTAATAATTATAAGGTAAAATATTATAAGGGTCTTGGTACTTCCACAGCTGCTGAAGCCAAAGAATATTTTATTGACATTGAAGAAAAGTTGCTAAATTATCTCTGGGAAAATATGGATGTGGATGTTAAAGCTAAATTTTCAGATTCCGATAAACAATCAGGAAACAATAAATCCAAAGCTAAAAACAGTTCCATTGCTAAAAAAACTGATCCCGAGTCCGATGGTTCTGATGGTTCTGACGATGAATCCGAACATGAAGACGACGAAGCTCTTGATGTATTTATGCCTAAACATGATGATGATGACGCTATTAGATTAGCATTTGATAAATCTAGAGCTGACGACCGTAAGAAATGGCTAATGGCTTATGATAAAAATAAAGTTCTCAAATATGAACAAAAAGTTATTCCATATTATGACTTTATTCACTATGATCTTATTCACTTTTCAAATGATGACTTAATTCGTTCTATTCCATCTGTTATTGATGGGCTTAAACCTTCACAACGTAAAATTTTATATGGTGCTTACTTGAGAGGTTTAGATAAAACAGAAGTCAAGGTTGCTCAGTTAGCAGGTTTTGTTTCTGACAAAGCAGCATATCATCATGGTGAAATGTCATTAAATGGTGCAATCATTGGCATGGCGCAAAACTTTGTTGGTTCAAACAACATTAATATTTTGTTCCCTGCTGGTCAATTCGGAACTCGTCTTAAAGGCGGGTCAGATGCTGCATCTCCTCGTTACATTTGGACAAGTTTGGAAAAACTTACTCCACTTATTTATAATCCAGTTGATGACCCAATTCTAAAACAACAAGATGAAGACGGAGAACCAATTGAACCTGAATATTATGCTCCTATAATCCCTATGGTTTTGGTTAATGGTGCTGCTGGAATTGGTACTGGTTTTTCTACCAAAATTCCTCCTTACAATCCATTAGATATCATTAAAAATATTCGTAATATAATGATTGATGCTGAATTTGAACCAATGGACCCCTGGTGGCAAGGATTTGATGGTGTTGTTTCTAAAATTGACGACTTTAATTATGAAATTTATGGCACTTGGTCAATTGATGACAACAAATTAACTATTACTGAATTACCTGTTGGCGAATGGACCAGTAATTATAAGGAATTTTTAGAAAAGATGCTTGAAGACGTTCCTCTTAGAGGTAAGGCTGATGATAAGAAAGGCAAAAAGGCACCAAAGAAAGAAAAAGAAAATCCCTTTTTGTCTTATAAAGATAATAATACTGATTCCAAGGTTCACTTTGAATTAACATTTGAAGATGGATACCTTGATGATGCAAAAGATATTGATAAACAATTTCACTTGTATAAAAAATATTCTATTGCTAACATGCATCTGTATGGTCCTGAAGGTCACATTAAACGTTATGATTCTGTTGAAGAAATTATGCGTGACTATTTTACTGTACGATTAGAATTATACCAAGCCCGTAAAACTCACCAACTTGGTATCTTAGAACACCAATTAAAGTTAATTAGTTTTAAAGTCAAGTTCATTCTAATGGTTGTTGAAAAGAAATTAGAAGTTAATAATAAGAAACGTACTGAAATTGAAGAAAAACTTGAAAAACTTAAATTCCCTAAACTTGGACGTTCAAAAGATGATCCTAAAGTTTCCTACGACTATTTACTTTCCATGCCAATTTACAACTTAACTTATGAAAAGATTGAGGAACTCAAGAAACAACAAGAAGATAAAGAATCAGAATATGAAGACTTGAATGCAAAATCTCCACAAGATATTTGGGCCGATGAACTGGATGTACTTGAAGCCGAATATAACAAATGGTATGGTAAAAAAATTCAAGAAGCTAAGGAAAATAATATTAAAAAGAAATCCAAGAAGGTAAAGAAATAAATTAAATAATTATTTTATAAATTAATATAAAAAATATAAATTATCAATCTAATATTATATGACTGATAATATCTATTACCAAAAATATTTAAAATATAAAGCTAAATACCTCGACCTAAAAGCACAAATTGGTAAAGGAACCAATTCTCAATCAAAAGAACAAAATAATACAGAACTTTTAAATTTACAAACAATAAAACAAACAAAAATGACTGAATTATCACAACTAACTTTTACACCTCAAGATTATCTTGGCTGGACAAGTGCAAATAAAAACACAATTGACCGAATAAGAAAATATGGATTTTTTAAATTTTTCCCATATTTAGCAGTAATAGATTCAATAATAAATGAAAACTTTCTTGAGCCAATTGATTTATTAGCAAAAGAATTATTAAATAATGGCTTTAAAAAATTCATTCTAGGACAACTACGTGTTAGTGCTAATGGTGTTAGTTTAACATTTAACTCTGATGCATTTAAGAGATTTTCAAATAAAGTTAAAAATGCAATAATGGAAAATAAAACACTTAAATCGGCATTGAATGCTTTTGTTTTACGGTCTGATATTGATACACAATATAATGCTAAAAAATTTACACTTGATGCAAATGATTATGATATACCATTAAAAAACCTTTTATTTGATATTAACAAAAAGTTAAAAGGTCAAACTAATTAAATTAAAAATTCCAACACCATTGAACTTGTCCATTTGGCAAATCTTCCAGTTTAACTCGTTGATTTGGCAAATATTTATCACGAATACTATCTGAAATTCCAAATAATTTGAGTTTAGTTTCTTTATCAACTGTTTTTGCAAGTGTTTTTATTTCATTGCGGATTTGACAGATGGTATCAACTAACCCCGCAGATTGAGCGGCGGAATTTTCTTGGACAGAGTTTTGTTTGTTCATTCCCAAAACATTTAAAAAAGTGGAAAATAATTGGTAAATTTCCGCCAAGTTAGAATAGCAAAACTTATTTGAATAAATTGTATCAATTGTACTTGTAATTAATTTAATTGCCTCTGGTGTATTGAAGTCATCTGCTAACAGTTTGTTAAATTCAGTTTCAATCAAATCAACATCAAATATATTATTAGTTGATAAACTTAATTTTATTTGAGTGTCTAAGTTAAACAGAAAACTTCTAATTCTTCCCCAAGTGGCTTGACCGTATTTACAGATATCTTCATTTAAGTCCATTTGGTCAGAATACTTGGATGACAAAAACATTAGACGAATTTCATTGGAATTGTACTTGGTAAGAAATTGTTTAATAGTAATAAAATTTCCAAGAGATTGAGACATCTTTTCCCCATTAATATGCAAATGTCCTGAGTGAACAAAACATTGTACCCAATCATCGCGACCAAAGTAACTTGACGATTGTAAAAACTCGTTGTTATGATGAGGATATTTCAAATCAATACCACCGGAGTGTATGTGTACATTGGTACCAAACATTAATTTCATAATTGCAGAACATTCAATATGCCATCCTGGTCTGCCCTGACCAAGTTCTAAACCTTTATATGAAAAAGTCCATGACAATTCATTTGGATCATTTATTGCTTTCCATAGAGCAAAATCTTTTGGTGACCTTTTATCGTACAAATGAGTATTTTTGGTTATTTGGTCACAGTAGTTGGCACAGTGAAGGCAATTAAACTTAAAGTCATCTGAATATTTATCAACATTGAAATACACTGATTTATTTGGGTGTGTATCATCTAGACCAACATATGCATATCCATCATCAATAAGTTTCTTAACAAAATTCATAATTGAGCACATAACATCCTCATGTGTAACACGTAAGTATTTTTGAGGGGGTGTGATATTTAGTGCCTGTATATCAGACCAAAAACTTGCTAGTTGGGTGTTAATAAAATTTTGATAAAGTTCGCGCTTAGCTTCAATGACTTTGTTATCACCATTTAGCAAATTAACTTTGTTGATAATTTTATCATCAATGTCAGTTATATTCATCCCATAATTAACATAAAATCCTTGCGACCGTAAATATCTACACATAGTATCAAAAATAATATAAGTACGTGCATGGCCTAAATGAGAATCATTATAAATCGTGGGACCACAGCAATACCAATTGATATTTTTAGAATTCAATTGGCTAAAATTAAAATATTCATTTGTTAAAGAATTATATAGTCTCATTAATATACAAAGATTATTATCAAAGTCCAATATGATTCAATTTTTATTCCAATAATATCTATGTTATAATAATATCTAATTATTATTATAATGGGATATGTATCCAGTGAAATTTATGAGAACTCCAAGTTACTCTATAAAGAAATGTATAACAAATTTTTCCTAATTAAAATAATTATTTTATTTGTATTGTACATGTTTTCAAACTATTTGTTTGATCGTATTGACAACGAAGATTTAAAAAGAACATTTTTTGAAAATCCCTATATTACAATTCAAATACCAAATAACATAACATTTAAAATACTTATAACTTTTGGTATGATTATAATAAGTCATTTCGCATATCAAAAAGTACTAAAACCATTTATTTATCCAAATAAATAATTGAAAATATTTATTATTATAACTAAATTGTATCTTATAATGGGTGGTCATGCATTAAAAAATACAATTACAAAACGTATAGACCTTGATAATTATCAAAGAATTAAAGCAAATATTAAACAATCCCTAGAATCTGAAGGTTATATCATTAGTGAAATAACCGAAACACCTGGTAAGGAGTCTTTTGGAGATTTGGATTTATTATATTGGACTGAATCAGTTTGTGACATTCGCCAAGTTATTACTCGATTATTTAAACCAAATGAAATTGTTTCTAATGGAGGTGTTTATTCGTTTGACTTTGAACAATTCCAAATTGACCTAATAAAATGTTCAAGTCTCAAACAAATGGATTTTGCAAAATTTTATTTTTCGTACGGGGACGTTGGTGGAATATTAGGTAGAATTTGTTCAGCACATGGGCTTAAATTTGGGCATGATGGATTACATGCTGTACTATACGATAACACAATTTATCCAGCCAATGAATTTGATGTTAAAAAAACATACAATGAAATTTTACTTTCTGATAATCCGGTTCAGGTGTGCAATTTTTTAGAGTTAAATTGGGCAGAATATTCAAATGGATTCGCAAATATAAATCAAATTTTCCATTGGATTATGGGTTGTAAATATTTTACTACAGAATTATTTACTGTATTTAATTATGATAATTTGCGACGCTTAAAAACAAGACCAATGTATATTAAATTTATTGAATATATTGGAATTAACAAAGATAAAATTTACAGAGGGTTTCAGTTTTCGAATAATCAACAACCTCAAGCCATTGAATTTTTTAATAAATTTGACTTGGTTGAAGAATCAAAAAAATCCATTGAAATTAAAAAAACTGTTCAAGCTAAATTTAATGGTAATTATTTAATTGCTAAAGGATATGACGGGAAACAAGTTGGTAAAATATTGGTAGAAATGAAAAAACAAATTGCAGATAAATATCAAACAAACTGGGACCAATGGATTTATAATTCAGATATGGAAACAATTTATAAACTATTAGATGATGTTATTAATTTACTAAAACTTTAATAAAAGTACATGGACTAATCATCATTTAAGTACAAATATTACATAAAAATTGATAAAGATTTCTTTTATATTAAGACTATAACATATTAATTTAATGATTATATCTCAGGAAAGTTTAGAGTTCCAGCTTTACGACTGGTTGGAAGGTCATGAAGCAATTAAAGACGAAGATGGTGAGTGTGATGATGATGATGATTTACCTGGACAATTTATCATACATAGTTTTGGAAGATGTGATGATGGTAAATCTGTTTATGCTAAAATTGTTAACTACACTCCATACTTTTATATGTTACTACCAAATAAATTACAAAACAAGAATAAAAGTGAACTCGAACAAATTATTAAAAAAATTGGAGAATATTTTAAGGGAAAAGAAAACAAAAAAGTATTTTTTAAATTTAAACCTACATTAACTGAATTACAATTAGTTAAACTAAAAAGAGCTGAAGGATTTACTAATGACAAAGAATTTTGGTTTGCAAGACTGGTATTTTCTAATGCTGACGGTATGAAAAAATACAAGAGCTATTTAGAAAATAACGAAATAATAATTCCAAGTGTTAAAGAATTAGCAACTAAACCAGTTAAATTCAAACTTTATGAAGCAAACTTACCGCCTATGTTTAGATGTTTTCATATTAGGGAAATTAGTGGTTGTGCTTGGGTTGAAACCTCAAAATATGATTTAATAACAAACGAAGATGAAAAAGAATCTCGTTGTGATATTGAAATTCGTGTTGACTGGAGAAACTTAAATCCAATTACAAAAGACCATAATGCCCCATTTAGAATTTGTTCCTTTGATATTGAATGTACTTCAATTGATGGCGAATTTCCTCAAGCAAAAAGAAAAGGGGACCAAGTAATACAAATTGGAGCTACTTATACATATATTGGTAAATCAGTTCCTTATAGACAATATATTGCATGCTTAAATAAAACATCCCCAGTAGAAAATGCAATCGTTGAGTCTTGTGAAACAGAACAAGAACTTATGCTAAAGTATCTTGATGAAATTAATGGAAATGATGCAGATATTATTACTGGTTATAATATATTCTTTTTCGATGAAAAATATATGTATGACCGGTGTAAAGAAGTATTAAAAATAGATGTTGAAATGGCTTATATGTCTAAATTAAAAAATCATAAATGCAATTTTAAAGACACTAAATTAGCATCATCAGCACTTGGTGAAAATCAATTAAGACTTTGGGAAACACCTGGTCGTGTACATATTGATTTGATGAAAGATGTACAAAAAACTTTCAGTTTACCATGTTATAAACTCGATTATGTTGCATCTAAGTTTATTCGTGGCGAAGTATTAACTTATAAATCACTTGGAAATGATCAGTTTGAATTATATTGCAAAGCTGTTTCTGATATTTATGTTGGTGATTATATTCACTTGGAAGTAATTAAGGGTTTTGTATCTGACGAAGTTGGTGAAAAATACCTTGTACTTGATGTTGATTCTGCTAATAAAAAAATTATTGTTAAAGGCGATGACTTTTTAGCTGCTGAATTAGATACTGCAAAATTAGGAGGTGTTATCAATTGGTCACAAGCTAAGGATGATGTTGGACCAAAAGATATTTTTAAATTACAAAAAGGGTCTCCAGATGATCGTGCAATTGTGGCCAAATACTGTATTAAGGATTGTAAGCTTGTTAACTTGCTTATTAATAAATTAGAAGTAGTTACTAAAAATATCGAAATGGCTAATGTCTGTTTTGTTCCCTTGTCTTATCTATTTATTCGCGGTCAAGGTATTAAGTTATTTTCCCTCTGTATGCGAGAATTTAGAAAACAAAAATACGCATTCCCGGTACTTAAAGTAGATAAATTATACAGATGTGTTAAATGTACAACAGAATATCTAAATAAATGGGAATGTCCTAAATGCCACAGTAAAAACCGCGAAGAGGTTGAATCAGAATCTTCAAGTTATGAAGGAGCTATTGTGTTTGACCCAGTTCCTAAAGTGGAGTATGAGGCTTTAGCAACTAAAGATTATGCAAGTCTTTATCCATCTTCAATTCTTCATAAAAATATGAGTCATGAAACTATTGTAGAGGATCAAGAATATGATAATTTACCCGGAGTTAAATATTATAATGCTCACTTTAAAGAATCAGATGGGTCTATTCAATACAGACGTTTTGCTCAAATTGATGGGAAATTTGGTGTAATCCCAAAAATTCTTGATGACTTACTTAAAGCCCGTAAATCAATTAAGAAACAAATGAAAACAGAATCTGATCCTTTCAAATATAAAATCCTAGATGCCAAACAGTTAGCTGTCAAAGTCACTGCTAACTCCCTGTATGGACAATTAGGTGCACCTACTAGTCCTGTGTGTAAGCGTGATATTGCCGCATGTACCACATCCACAGGTCGTGAAATGCTTATTCTAGCTAAAAAATATGACGAAGAACAATTACCATGGATAATGAATGGGTTAAGATATTTTTATGAAACAGCTCAATTAGATAAAGTTGAACACATGTATGACCTGGAACTCAAAGCTAGAAATGACCAAGAATTAATTGGGGAAATTAAAAAGTATATCACACAAGATATTGGGAAGTTAACCTTCCAACCAATTATTCGATATGGCGACACTGATTCTATATTTAGTTGCTATCGCTTCAGAGAAAAATGTACTAAAGTTACTCCAGATACTGCTCTTAAAATATGGAAAAAAGTAATTGGTTTTGCCAAAACACTTATTGAACCATATTTTGGTCCAGTTGAAAGGGAAATATTTACTAACATATTTAATACACATTATTCTGATGATAAAATTGTTGATATGACATTACCAGACCCCCCTGTGTGTTTACCAGAACCTACACATCATGCTGTTGTGTTACCAATTGAAGAACGAATAAAACAGTTTGTAAAAGAATATATGCAAGAAAGTTATGTTCCATGGTTATGGACATTAGCCGAACTTGTTGAAAAAGATTATACATATATGTTTGATATTAAGTTAACTCAGTGGGCAGAACATCAATTATCTAAAATAAGACTTGTTGCAGAAAACTTGGATGAAAATAGACGTAATTATCTAATGAAACCAACTGTTGAATATTTAAACACTTTTTTCCCTGATAACAAATATTCAATGCCCTCCGATAAACAAATTTACGGACTAGCAGATAAACTGGATAAAACTCAACCTAATGCTTTTCCATATGCGAATGAAATTAATGCAGACAAACAAGTTATTATTAAAGCATGTAAAAACATGTTAGAAAAAACAATTAAAGAAAAATGGATTTATTCAGGTGAAAGAAAAGAACTAACTAAATCAATTAACAAGTTTTTAGCTTCGGTTGTTAATTCACCAGTTAAAGATGACACAAAAATAGTCCATTTTATTACCGAGTTTATTGGACAAAATAAATCAATGGACTTGAATAAATTGTGCGAATTGTTTGTAAAGAACTTAATTGGTGACCAAGATATGGACATAGATTTTGATGAAGACAAACTTAATATCCATTCCAAAGAGTTTATTGAATTATATCTCAAGTCAAATGGTAAAAAAACTATGGAAGAAATTATTGAAGATTTTTTAACAAAAGATTTTACAATTAGTTTTACATCATATAAACAAGCACACTATGAAAAAGTTATAAATTTTGTTCAAACTTATATGAGACGTGAAGATATGTCAGATATGGACAAAGGAACTCAATATTCATATTACTGGCTTCAACCTAGATGGGACTTTGATATGAAAACAAAGAAAATAATTCGACACATGGATATTCTAGAAGGTGGACAATCTATAACAGATAAACGAACACTAGACTTTGGAATGGACATGGGTAAACTATCAGGAGAATTAATTAAGTCTCATTTGCCTTTCCCACATGATTGTGAATATGAAAAAACATTCTGGCCTTTTGCAATCCTATGTAAGAAAAAGTATGTAGGCAATAAATATGAAGATGACCCAGAAAAATATAAACAAGATTTTATGGGTATTGTACTTAAACGTCGTGATAATTCACCAATTGTTAAAGAAGTATGTGGTGGTATTATTGATTATCTTATTAATCATAGAAGTCCTCAGGGTGCAAAAGACTATACACGAAAATGTTTGGAAAACCTATTTGCTGGAAAATACGATATTAAATATTTCCTCACGTCTAAAACACTTAAAATGAAAGAATCATACAAAGACTGGAAAAAAATAGCACATGTATATTTAGCTGAAAAGATTGCTAAACGTGATCCAGGTAACGTGCCTCAGTCTGGAGACAGAATAGAGTATGCTGTTATCAAAGTACCACAACCAACAGATGGTACCAAATTACTTCAAGGTGATATGATTGAAACACCTAAATTTATTAAAGAACAAAAATTAGAACTTGATTATCTATTTTACTTAACAAACCAAATTATGAATCCGGCATTACAATTCTTGGAACTGGTTGATAAACATGCAGTTGAAATATTTAATGAGTTTATTCAAGCACATACTGCACCTAAAATAAAGAAACCAAAACCTGAAAAACCTCCTAAGGAACCAAAAGAAAAGAAAGTAAAAGAACCAAAACCAGAAAAGGTTAAACCAGTTAAGGAACCAAAAGCTGAAAAATCAACAAAAACAAAATCAGTTAATATCAAGGATGAAATTAATCAACTTGATAAACCAAAAGAAAAATCCGCTTTTGATATTTTAGTTGAAATTAATAAGGACAAATTAAATATACAAATGGCAAATGAAATTGAAACTGAAAATAAAATTGGAAAAACAAAATTCCAATATATTAACCAGATTCAAAGTTTTATTAATGAAATAAATGAATTTATGGATAAAAATAAATTTGAGCCTGTTCACACTCCTTTACCATTTAACCCAAATGATATGAGCATTGAACAAATTCAAACTTTTGTTAATGATATTAATATTAAGATGTATACTGCACAATCAAAGCCTCAAAAAATCAAAATCAAACAATCCAAACCAAAGGAATTTGATTTATAGCCTCTACGAGGCGTATACGTTCATTTGAAACTATTTTGAAACTATAAAATTTATTTATTAATTAAACTTGATATAATTTAATTAAAAAATTTAATAATCAGAAACCATATTAATATCATCAGTGTTAACGCTAACTGAAGTATTTAACATACCGTGGTTTTCATTAGTAACTGAAGTTGCTGTTTGGCTGGATGATTGAACTGATTCGGATGCACTAGAAGAACGGGATTTTCTGTTGGCATCAGATGAATCAGAGAAAGCACCATCAGTATGAGCTGATGAAGATAAATAAGAAAGTTCACCACCAGATAATTCACTATCGGAATCTTCCTTTTTGTGTTTTTTGTCTTTATTTTTTTTGTTACGGGCATCTAATAATTCTTCTTCAGTAGAATCAATTAAATCTTCTAAACTAGAATCAGAAGAAGTTGATGAAGTATCACTTGAATCATCGGATAATGCACCACCTTTAGTTTTCTTAGATTTTTTCCCCTTTGATTTTTTAGCACCACCAGTTTGTTTACCTTGGTCAGTTTCTGAAGTTTTAGAGTTAACTAAATAATCATACATTTCAGAACTAATGAATGGTGATGTATTAGATAAATCATCAGAACCAGTTGAAGAAACTTGTTCTAAAAGTTGATTAAACTTTTGTTTGTCGTCTGCATTAAGACCATCATTTATTTTTTCAAGAATGTTATTTAAGTCCATTTCTGTAGTTTCAGTTTCAGTGATACTAGGAATATTTAAACTTGCAATAAGTTTTTTAGCATCATTGGATAAACCATTAAAATTAGGTACAGTTGAACTAACGTTTTCAGTTTTAATATTGTTCCAATTGATTGTTTCAGAATTTTCTCTACTATTTCCTGCTCCCATTATGTAATATAATATGAACTAGAAAAATTTTATATTTAAAGTATAATTTTTTATTAGATTTTATATTAATTTCTAAATTAATTTATTAAACTAATAAATGAAAGAATCTATTTTAATTTCCATAATAGTAATTATTATTTATATATTTTTATTTTTAAACAGAAATAACGTAATTTATATTGAGTCAAGCACTGGTACAAAATTTCTTGTTCATAAAGATAAAGATAAACAACAAAAAGCAAATTTACTTGGGCAACTTGTAGAAAATTTATATTCTCTTAAAAACCATTTAGTTAAAAATAAAAATAAATTTACTGAATATGCTGAATATATTGACCTATTAGCAAAAAATTTCAATGAAGGTGTTACTTCTGTTTATGAAACTGATCCTGATTCAAATTTAACATCTTATAGCGTAAATAAAGGCGAAGAATTATCATTTTGTTTAAGAAGTAAAAAAACTGGAGAAATTCATGATATTAATTTATTGACATATGTTGGTATCCATGAAATTTCACATATTGCATGTCCTGAAATTGGACATGGTAATTTATTTAAAAAAATTTTTAGAATGTTTGCACAAGAAGCAATTAATATTGGTATTTATAAAAAAGTTGATTATTCGGAAGTACCTGTAGAATATTGTGGAATGATATTAAGCTCATCAATTATTTAAATTTGGTTTGAACCAAATGTGCAATTTTGAAAAATTAAGTATAATTAAAAAATATAAATTATTTCTATTGGAATATAATATGAAAGATCCAATAAAAATAATTCACAAATTTAAAAATAATAATAGGAGAATACAATATAAAGTATATGTATTTATTGGTTCATTGGTACCAAAAGATATTTTAAAAATTTTGGAATCAATTGCTGAAAAAGACTTATATACAACATTTAATACTTTAGGTAAAAATGAATATTCTGAATTAGAAAAATTATATGGAGAATATTGGTATGAAAAATTTTTTATAAGTTATCATATTAATTCTCAAAGAAACATTATTAATACCACAAGCGCTAAAAAAAAATCCATTGAATCAAAATATGGTAAAGAATGGTATAACAAACATATTAGTGAACCGCCTGTTAAAAAAGTATCTTATTCTTTTTCAGCATCTTATTATAATTATTTGCTTATGAGAAATAAAATTAAAACACAAACACGTAAAGTTGAAATGGATTTTAGAACTTATGGTGATATAGATAAAATAACATCATCATCTCTTTTATTAAAAGAAATTGATGAACCTAATATTAATGAAAATGAACAAACTGGTGGTAAAGAAGAATCTGATGCTGAATCAGATGATGAACAGACTACTAACGACAATAATGAACCAAAAGAAGAAGATGATGATGAAGATGAAACACAAGTTATTAGCGAAGAAGATTTTGAAGAACAGGTTGAAGAAGATTTTGATTTGGATGAAATCACAAAATTATATACAACTGCAGATGTTGAATCGTCAAAATCTATTATGGAAACTTCAAAATTGATTAGTGAAGCAATTAATGATAAAAAATGGGAAAAATCCACAGACAGTTTGGAAAAAAAATATGATGATACACAAGAAGAATTAACATATGATGCAAAGTTAGAAGACATTTATAAAAAGTATTATGTAACCGAACAATATATATTTAAAGATGACACTATTAAAACCATGAGACAAAAAATTTCGGTAACTATTCCAATATCTGATAAATTTGGAAAATCAATTCGTGTCTTACCTGAAACTCAATATTTTTGGTCCGAATATGAATTTGAAAACAAACAAGACTTGGTTATGATTGGACAAAAATGGATTAGACGTAATGAACTTCTTAAAATTGATATTAAACCAAATGAAAACATTAAAGTTTATGAAAAATTAAGAAATAATTTGTCCTATTTAAAAGATAGTTTTGGATATAAAATTAAACGCGAAGATGACGAAACAAATATTATTAGGTCCTATGATAATTTTATTTCAATGAATGAAATATTTATGTTAGATTTATATAATGACTTGGGTTTAAATTATAATCCAGAACCAGAAGAAAAAAGAAACTTGTATGATGTTTATATTAATATCTATTATCCATTAGTTTCATATGAACGTCTTGAACAAATAATTCAAATGTTAAATGGAAAATCTGAAAAAGAAATTCAATTTATTGAATCACAATTTGGTACCATAAGAAATGATGTTAAACTAGAAACTGAAATTGAAAATACAGTTGAAAAAGCTAAAATAGATATGGGTAAATTTGATAAACTATTTAGTAAAAACCACATTATTCAATCAATTATTCATGTAAACATTTCAGATACTAAAAATATTACTGGAACAACATCAGATTCCAAGTTTAACCTATATAGAATATTTGATAGTTTTATTGTTAATCAAAAATACCCATTTATTCAATATCAAACCCCTGATTCTCAATTAACTTACAAATTTTTTACTCATGCTGAAAAAATAGATAATCAAGATGTTCTTGCAAAATGGTTTGAAAATGCACCATATGGCATTAGTTTTAAAATAAAAATTAATAACGAAAAAATTAAGTCTGATGATAAATATATAAGTATTAACTTACATGAAACTGGTAGAATTGAATATAAAATAACATGGAAAGAAGATGATGAAGCTACAGTTGATGATATTAATGAAACTTATAATTATGTTCGTGACTTGCTTAAAAAAATTAATAGTGAAAATAAAAAAATTAAATTTATTTTACCCCCAGATGATAGATTTAAATATGCCTTTATTAACACCATCCAAAAGTTTACAATTCCTGAAAATTTTAAAATTAATCACAATGATTTATCTGAATTTTCACGCTTCTTTTTCCCTTATGTATCACTTGTTATTGAACCTAAAAAACGTAAATCTAAAAAACAAGAAGAAGTTGAAGAAAGTTCAAAATATGGTACTTATTTAAGATATAAACGTATTAGTAAATACGAAAACAGAACAAAAATGCATTTAAGAATTTTATATTTTTTACGTAATTACGAACTTAATGATAGAGAACTTATTGATGAAATATCAAAACAATTTAATATTACAGCTGATGTTGCTGCCAAAGAACTTGATTATGTAAGAGAAAAATATCAAAAAGTAATTAAAAAATCTTCAAAACTTCTTAAAAAACTTAAATCATTACCAAAATCAAAACCACCAGGAATTGGTATTGATATCCAAGGTCGTGATAAGGAACGTTATAAAATTAGAATTACTGGAGCTCGTAATAAAGATCAACTTGATGAAATTATTGATTTTATGAAAGTACTTATTTATTTATATGTGGAAACTTATTTATACAAAAAGAAAGAATTTCAAAGACTTAAAGATATGTTGAAAAATTTAAGTAAAATTGCAAGAAGACGTAACAAAGTTATTGAAGTTGTTGAATATGAAACAAGTATTAAAACGGTTAAAGCAATTACTTCTTTGGATAAAGCTCGTCTTGGTTTCAAACCAGAAAAAGGACAAAACCAATGGACGCGTTCATGTCAAAATTCAGGTACAGATAAAAAACGTAGACCTGATATTACACCTGGAGACCAAATTGAAAAACTAGTTAAAGAGGGATATAAACTCAACAAGCAAAATGGATATTATGAAAAAGCAGTTGAAATGAAAATCAAAGGTAAAATGTATAAAACAGTTATCAAAGCAATTAAGTTACCTGGAGAAAACAATACATTTAACTTTTTTAGTTGTGACCCTTCTCAAAATCAAGAACATATGTATATAGGTTTTCTTGCACGTGGTAATAATCCTAATGATTTATGTATGCCTTGTTGTTTTAAAAAAGACCAATTAGCAACAACAAATAAAGAAAAGAAAAACTATTTCCTCAAATGTCTTGGTGAGCAAACAAAAGAAGAGAAAGTTGAAAAAAGTTCTGCTGCTAATCTAGGAGACAAATTATATATTTTACAAGACACAAATAAAATTCAAGAAGGTAGATTTATTTATTTACCAAAATATTTGGATATATTTTTTAACAGAATTTGGTCTCATGACCAAAAAATTAAAAATCATTATTTATTAGAATCAAAATCTGGATACTTTTTTAAATACACAGTTAAACATGACTATTATCATTTGTTAGTTGCATTATCAAGTATTTATGAAAAACCTATTGAAGAATTAATTGGAAAAATGATAAATTTTATTGAAACTGATAAAGATAACAAGTATTTTACATATTTAAATAATGGAAATATTTGTGAATCATTTAAGGAAAGGTCTAACTTTATTGATTACTTAAAAACATCGAATTATTTAGAATACGACATAATTGGCGAATTAAGTGGAATTCCTGGTGTTATATCAACAAGAGGAATCAATTATTATATTTTAACAAAACAAACTTTGTTAGTTAAAAAAGCACTTGAAAAAGAAAAAACAAAAGAAAGATACTACCTTGAATGCTTAAATAACGAAAACTATAATCAACTTGATGAGCCAAGAGACATTGTAATTTTAATTAAAGAAGGTAAATATTATTTCCCAATTTATCGTGTACAAAAGGATGAAAAAATTAACAAGAAAATTATGTTAGAAAAATTTTTCTCAAAAGATGGTCAACTCGAAAAAATTATCAATGAATTAAGAAATTATCACACAAAAAGCTGTAAAAATACTTTAATTAATCAAATGTCTTCTAATAGTAGTTTAGTAGCAAAGAATATTATTGAAAAATTAAAATCTGCTAAAATCCCAATTAAAAAACAATATATTGATGACAGACATAAATGCAAATATATTGAGTTAGATAATGGTCTTTATTTGCCAACACGTCCTTCCGGTATAAGTTATTCTTATGGATTTTCAAATATAAGAAATATTAAAACATCGTGGTCAGATTTAAAAACTACAATTAAAATGTTAGACTCAATAAATAAAATACTAAATCTCGATTATGTTCCAAAATCTGTTTTCTATGACAAAAAAACTGATTCTAAAATTAGAATTATTTCTATTTTATTAAATAATAGTCTTACAATTCCAATTACAAATGAAACAGTTGATGAAAAAGATATTAAAAAATTAGCATTGGCAATCAGATTCCAACCATTAGAAGAAACAATAAATCAAGAAATTATTAATTACAATAATGAAATAATTTATGATGAAAGAAGTCAAAGTGTAAAAGTTCATAACTATAAAAATGAGGCATACAATTTATATAGACTTGAACTTAGTTTGCATCTTGCAAATAATGAAGATATTAAAGAAAAAATTATTGGAATTGTTAGAAATGCAAAAATATCAACAAAAGAAAAGAAACACGAATTAAGAAAAATTTTGTTTGAAATAATTGACGGAAAACTATTAAACCAATATAAAATATCTGAGTCACAAAAAGGTGGTGCTAAAAAGGAGCTTATGGCATTTTTAGTTAAAGACATACCTGATTTAAAAAATTATGTTATTTACAATGTTCGTGACTATTGTGAAATTAATAATAACAAAGATAAATGTAATGCTAACCTACATTGCACATGGCAACAAGACACATGTAAATTACAATTATTGGATAATTTAGCAGTTGATTTTGTTAATAAAGTTATTGAAGAAATGATTCATGATGGTATAAAGTTTAAAGAAATTATTCAAGAATCAAATTATTATGTATCTGACATTGTTGACTATACACAATACACAAATAGAAATGACCAAAAAATTATAAAAGCTTCAAACTTTAATATTACTAAACTTATGTCTGAACTTTTTGGAAAAGACAAAATTCCAACTATTGGGCGTAGACAAATATCAAAAACAATGAATGACATGATTGAAGATGAAAATCCTGAATTAATTGAACTAGGTAAACAATTTATACAACAAATTATTCCAAATAAAGACTCAATTATTAGAGCATATGTTAACTCTTATTATTGGATTAATAATCCATTATATGATACTGATTCAAGAAATTTAGGTTTTACCAATGATCTTCAAACTGTACTTACATATTTGTTTAAAGCTGATATCATTGATTTTGTACAAAATAATTTGTTAAAAGGTGAACAAAAAATTAAAGATTATTTAATAAAATACTTTAAAAATGAAAATAACTTTTTTGAATCAACATTAAATAAATTTAGAAAAACATCATTTAATACAGATGGTAAGGTTGAGCTATTTATATTATCACATTTAATTGATATTCCTATTGTTGTATATGATAACTATTCAAATGTTAAATATATTTTTCTTCAAGGGGAAATATCAGTTACGCCAGACACAATTAAAAAATTTACAAATGAGTCTAATCTAAATAAAACAATTTTCTTAAAATTTGATTTTGATAGTTCAAATACTATACCAAAAAATATTTATTCTATATATTATATATAAATTTTTTAGTATATTTGTAAAAATATATATATCTTTATATAGAATCAAATGAATAATAAAGATAATAATGTGCCTATTCATAAAATGAATACAGATACAATATTAGTAGAATTAATTAAAAATCAAAAAAAAAACATACCAGTTGATAAAAAATTATTACATAATGATTTAAAAAGAATAAGTAAATACTTAACCAATTCCATATTTGGAAACGAATGTTCATTATGGACTGGTTATGTTACTGTAATTAAAAATGACGAAAAAAACTCGTATGTCAATTTTTATTACTGTGGTAAAAAATATGCTCTACACAGATTGTTGTATCAAAATTTTATTGGAGAATTGTTGGATTCCGAATATATAAAATTTAAATGTCCTAATAAAGGTAAATGCTGTAATATCAATCATTTTTATAAAATAAATAAAAATCAAGATGAAACCAATACTATAAATCCAACTGATTCTGAATCAGAAAAAAATAATGAAAAAACCAAGCCAAATGAAAGTGAACCAAGTAAAAAAAAAATTGTTGTTGATTTTAATCTTTAAATTATTATAAAAATTTAATTCTAATTTATAATAATCTATAAATCCCATGTCTAAAAATTCAAATTCTTCTATTAAAAATGGCGGTTTTCCCCCTATTAAATACTGTTCTACAGTAACACTTGAAAAAGAACAAAAAACTTCAAAAGAAAGATTCTTTTCAAACACAATTAAACAAAACATTAATATTAGACAATTACTTTCTGATACTAAAAAAACACCTATAATTATTACAGAACCTGTTCAAGATGAAAACTTAGAAGTTATTGATTCGCTATAATTATTTAGTTTTTAATCCTTTCATCATTTCCATCATAATATTCATAACTTCTTGGTCTTTTAATGCTTCAAATGGATTTGATTGCATTGATAATACTTTAGATTGAAAATCTGGGTTTGTTAGTTTTTCCATTATTTTTGGATTATCAACAACCGTATCAAACATTGATGCGAATAAATCACCCATTTGAGAATCTTTCATTTCTGCTGGTAGGCTTTCATTAACTAATTTTGATTTCATTTCATTAAATTTTTGTTTTATTTCCCCAATCATTTTAACATAAATTTCATTTGGTTCTAATTCATTTGCCTTATTATAAGCAACTAAGGCATCATCGTACTTACCCTGTCCATGTAGTGCACTGGCTAATCTTCCCCAAGCTTTACCCCAATCAGGTTTTAATTTTGTGCATTTGGCTGCATCGATTAATGCTTCATCGTATTTTTCCATCTTAATATAAGTTGCTGACCTATTTGATAAAATTAAATAATTTTCTGGATCCGCTTCCAAAATTTCTGAATAGGTTTTAATTGCTTCTTCGTATTTGCCTTCTTTAAAAAAATTATTTGCTTCTTCTTTTTTATCCATTAATATTTATATAAATTAATCTTTATGGGTTTTTTTTAATTAAATTAATATTAAAAGAAAAACGATAACTTTGCGCATAAACTTTCAGGAATGTGTGAACAATTAGCTAATATTTGTTCAATAAACCTATATTGTTGAGAAAAATGAAATAGAACAATATGTTTATTTGAAAATAATTCATGATGTAAAATTAAATCATTTATATGAGTATGTTTGCCTTCACAACATGTACAGTTATCATCTTCAGCAAATCCAGTACATTCCATTATTAATAAGGGAACTTGTAAAAATTCCTCATGTGCAATAATACCATTAATTGTTGTGTCTCCTGTATATCCAACTAAGGGTGTATATACATCAGTAGTTAAGTTTTTTTCACCAATAGTTTTCTTTAGTTCGACAATTTCTCGCGATTTAAGTCCGACATATTCTGGTTTTAGTTTCTTAGATTTTCTATAAATAATATATCCGTATGATTTGATTTTATGATCCATTTGAAATGATTTTACCCAATATTCTGATTCTATTTTTGAACTACCAATTAGGTTTAAGTAATGGGATTCACAAAATTCGGCCTCTACTAAATCTGTTTGCAACAAAGTGTCCAAAAATTTAATATTTTCACCTGGCTTGCCTGAATTCATTTCTGATATTGCTGAAGCAATTATTTTAAACGGTTTGATACATTGTTTTGGCATCACAAATACTTTTTTTTTATTAATATTATTTAATTTTCTAGCACAGTGGTCTATATGTAAAGCACCAATATGGTCATTATGTCCATGAGATATTAGTTTATTATCAAACGAAAAAGCTCTTTCATTCGCATATCCCATGTCAAAAACCACATTCAATTCATCTACACAAATACATGTACGTAATCCTGCACGTGAATATCCGCGAAGGGTGTAGATTTGAGAACCTACGTGTAGCTTAATATAGGTTTCACCATTATTTTCTGTTGAATATTTTATTTCCATTAACATTTATTATTTAATTATACTATAATTATTTTTCAATTTTTATTGGATAATAATTTTAAAATTTTCACCTATTTAAAATAAAAAATATATAGTTTAATATATATTAATATGTCCGGATCGGCTCCTAGCTCTCCTACAAACTCTGCAAACTCTGCAAACTCTACAAACTCTACAAACTCTACAAACTCTACAAACTCTGTCAATACCACAAACTCTGTCAATACTCAAACAACAAATTTACTTGACCAAACTATTATCGAACCCGGATTAGAAATCAATTACACACAACAAGCTGTTCCGGATACAAGTGTAACAACTACTGCAATTTTTACTTCTACTGACCCTGACAATCATGTTCCAAATATTAATGAAAATTTAAATGAAACAGTTGAATATAATTATGATGACAATGTTATTACGGAATCTGATAATTTAGTTAATGAAATTAGAGATTATGCTAGTAAAATAAAATGTGAAGATTTTCATGGTAAAGGAACAATTGATGACTACGCTTCTTTATTTCAAGCTGCATCAAAAATTGCAACAGATTCTAAACAAATGCAATTAGATATTGATATTGATGGTTTTAATGATTTTGGAAAAGCCGCGGATGATTTAAGTGAATTATTTATTAATTTTACCAAAAGGCTTCAAAATATTAATATTATTAATGACACTGGTTTTTTACGTGCTGTTCTTGAATCATTGAAAAAAATTTATAACTTATCTGAAGTATTTGGAAAGTTTAAAAGCACCATACTTGTAACAAGTGAAATTAAAATACCAAAAACTGCTCATGATACTAAAGTAATTTTAACTGGAGTTATGGCAGAAGTAAATTGTGCAATGAATTATGTTAATAATTTTGTTACTCCTGATGCTACCCTTGTTAATGCCCAATTATCTGCAGCCGATAAAAATATTATTACCAAAGCTGTCGATACTATTGATAATTGGCAAACATTATGTGATCAAGGAGTTTCAATTGCATTAACAAATAATTCTGATATGGTTTATTTGAAACAAGCTAATTTGGAATTAAAACAAAAAACTGTTGCAATTAAAACCATGACTGATAAACTAAAACTAAAATTAACTCAATACAACTGGACGGTCTAAATTAATAAAAATTGATTAAAATAAATTATAATAACTTATTTTAAACCATTAATGAATTTTTTACGTTATGTTTTTACTATTGCATTTGCACTCACTATTGCACTTTATGCCAATACAGTCAATGCACAACCTAATGAACCAAAAATTATTGAATTAAATAAACAAAATTTAATAACTCTACGTGGTGAAATTGATGAACAGCTAACATCTGAAATAATTGGAAAGATAAATAAATTTTCTCATAATCATGTTTACTTATATATTACTTCTCCAGGTGGTTCTGTAATTGAAGGTTTACAAATTATCGACCAACTTCAAACTTTAGCTCATAGAAATATTAAATTATCATGCATTGCTGATTTCGCAGCATCAATGGCATTTGTTATTTTCCAATCATGTCCAAACAGATATGTAACTACTTCTTCTGTTCTTATGCAACATCAAATGAGTTTAAAACTTAAAGGTAATCTTGAAAATATTAATACCTATCTTGAATTTATTAAAGATATTGATACAGATTTAGATGAACTACAAGCAAATAAATTAAAAATGCCGATTGAAGAATTTAGAAAAAAAATTAATAACGATTGGTGGATGAACTATAAATCAATAATTAAATCAAATGCTGCTGATAGTCTTGCTGTGGTTGTATGTGTAAGTGAACTCGTTGATATGACGGAAGATGTTGTAAAATCTTTATTACTATTTGATGTTAAAGCAAAGTTTTCCAAATGTCCAATTTCTCGTGAACCAACAGAAATTAAATACAATAGTAAATTTAGTTCGGTTACATTATCCGAAACCCTTATTAATGATATTACAAAAAAAATTGTACCAAGCCAGTTTATTAAAGAACTTGCTATCAAAACTTTAATTCCAACAAATAACTAATAAAAATTGATAATTAATTTACTTTATCTAATAAATTAATATGTAATGAAAATCGTTTTTGACGGAAATATTGGCTGTGGAAAAAGCAAGTTGATTAACAGTATCTTAACTAACAAATCTATTGACTTACCAATATCAAATGAACCATTACACAATTGGGAAAAATGGCTAGAACTATTTTATTTGGACATGAAAAAAAATGCATTTGGATTTCAAATGAGAGTATTAAAGTCGCACTTAGATAAAAAAAATATTCAACAAGGACTATTTGAAAGGTCACCATTGTCATGTCAAGAAGTATTTGGAAAACTTTTATATGAGGACAATATGATGTCCGAATTAGAATGGAATTTAACAAATGAATTTGCACAAGACTATGGTTGGTTACCAGATGTTGTTGTCTACTTAAAATGTTCTCCAAACATTTGCTATGAAAGAATTAGTAAAAGAAATCGTCACGGTGAAGAAACAATTAGTTTGGAATATTTGGAAAAAGTTCATGAAAAATATGAACAACTTTATAACTCTAAAATTACAAATCAAGTAAAAATTATAACTATTGATGCTTCTAATACACCTGAACAAGTATATGAATCAGTAATGGAACAATTAATTAGAAAAATTAGATTTAATGCCAATTTTATAAAGTTAAACTGAATATCCCATTATACATAAATTGTCATCGTTTTCAAAAACTTCATCAAATTTTTCTTTTATACCCGGATGTTCTAATTTATATTCCCAAAAAGGTAATCTAACTTCTTCTGCATCAAGTAAAGGTATATATGATTTATACATTAATAAAATTTTGTTTTCGTTTTTAATATAAAATAACAATAAATCATCTTCAATACATTCAATATGCATGTTAAATAATTTTTCTAATTCTTGAGACAATTCATTTTCAAATAATGATATTTTTAATGATGATTTAACCGGGTCAAACTGCATATCCATTATTTTTTCATCAGGAACTTCTAATATATTTTTTTTAATAAAATTGTACCATACATTAACAAAATCATCATAATCAAGATTAATTTTACTCGAGTAATAATGAATGTAATCTAAATTATTATAATCTATTTCGGATAATAAATCCCATACAATTTCATCTAATTGGCTGTTATCGCCATCTAAAGTGTTTATTATATTTACTAATTTACCAAGTTTCTGTTTTACACCCATTACTATATATTATAAATTTTTCTATTTAACATATTTTTACCCTAAATTTTTTTAAAAGTTAATTCTTTAAATACTGGCGGAGCTTGAATTAAATTCTTTGCCTTGTAGTCATCTTCTTGATACATATAAGCAGCCAAAGAATTATTTTTAACTGTAACAACAAAAATATTGTCCAAACCACCTGCTACTCTTTTCATTTCTTCTATTGTTTCTTCAATATTATCAAGATATTCAAGTACGCAGCTTACAAAAATAACTTGAGAGTTTGATTTTTTTGTTTTCAAGTGAGCTAACATATCAGATTTAACCCCATTAGGACATTTTGGGCAACCTGTTAAATCTACTGTTTCATCACCACAACCATATCCTTCCATAAATGTATTAAAAAATCTTGAACCAATTCCATAATAAGGATCTCCATAAACTAATAATGGTCTACCTATTTCTTTTGCACGAGCCTGTGCAAGCTTATATATTTTTTGTCTGTCTTTTTGTCTAAGAGCACCTTGATAAATTTCGTTTGCTAAAATAATACCAGCAATTAACACAATAATAAATATTATTTTTTTAATCATATATATACTATATTATATTTATATTTTTGTTTCCAATAATTTTACCGAGTTTTATTTTTTTTGAATAAAATGTTTTTATATTTGGCGAATCCAACATGATTAAAAAAAAATTGAAAATTTATTAGGATATTTATTAAATAAGTATTGGAATGTCTACAATTGAACAAATCGCCGATATTGAAACTCTTACCTCTACCACGCCTACTATGATTGATGAACCCAAGTACAAAATGTACATGAAAGAACTCATCAAAGCTGTAGGACAATCAAACACCAAAACTGACCCAGACCAAATTCAAAAGCAAATGGTTAAGCTTAGGTCAAAGTATCGTATTAACCCTTCAAAGTCTCAAATGAGATATATTTATGAGAAATTTTATGAATCTATACCTCTTAACACTGTGTTTGGACGATTTTTAATCAAAAAAGCATGTAGGTCTAGGTCTGGAGTTTTGGTTTCAACTGTTGTTCTCAGACCTGATGTATTTTCTTGTCCTAAAAAGTGTTCTTATTGTCCTACCGAAACAGACCTAGATGGCAAACCAACACAACCAAAGTCATATCTTAGTTCAGAACCAGCTATGTTGCGTGCTCTTCAATATAATTTTGATGTGCGTGGACAAATTTGGGACCGTATTCGCGCATATATTAAAACTGGTAACATTAGAGAGTCAGAAACAACTAACACTTCTCACTCTTACAAACTAGAAATTATTTTGTCCGGAGGTACTTGGGAATCATATCCTTACAATTACCGTAATTCTGTTATGACAGAAGTTTATTGGGCCGCAAATACTTTCGGGGAAGGATGTGATAGGCCTATCAAGACAATCGAAGAAGAAATTCAAATCAATGAAACTGCCAAGTATCGAATTATTGGCCTAACCATGGAAACCAGACCTGACTTTATTACCAATATGTCTATTCGTGATTATCGTAGGTGGGGTGTTACTCGTGTACAAATAGGAGTTCAACATTACGATGACAAAATTCTTGATGGAATTAATCGCGAGTGCTACACTGCTGATACCATCAAGGCAATTCGCAAATTAAAGCAGAATGGGTTTAAAGTTGTATGTCATCTTATGCCAGACCTCCCTGGTTCATCTCCTGAACTTGACAAATGGATGTTCGATGAAGCTATTAACAACCCAGATGTACAGTTTGATGATGTGAAAATTTATCCTACTGCAATTTGTCAATCATCAAGTCCTAACCTTATTGTAAAATCTGATATTGCAGATTGGTATAGGGCAGGAACATATGTACCCTATGCTGAAAAGAACTTGGAAGATTTGGTTCGTGTGCTAAAGTACTACAAAACTAATATTCAACCTTGGATTCGTATTCAACGTCTAGTCCGTGATATTCCTAAACAATCCATTGAGGCCGGTTACGAAAGGGTTAGCAATCTGAGACAAGTTATTCATGACCAACTCAAAAAAGAAGGAAAGAAATGCAATTGCATTAGATGTATGGAAATTGGTGATGATGATGACCTTATGGATAGTGCCAAACTTGTTGTGCGAGAATATAATGCATCTGAAGGTAAGGAGTATTTTATTTCTGTAGAGTCAAATGCAAAATCTCCAATTAACACCTGGGAAGCATGGGAGTATTTATGGTTTCTCATTACCTATTACTGGACTTGGTTAGTATATGGAAAGAAAACATATTGGTCAGGAAACATTAAAACATACAATGGTCTTGTTGGATTTTGCCGATTCCGTATCGACCCCGAACCTGGTGGTGGTATTATTGGAGAACTTGCCGATTGTGCTTTAATTCGTGAAGTTCACGTTTATGGACACTCTTTAGGTGTTGGGTCTCATGGTGTTTCATCTCAACATAAAGGGTTTGGACAACTTCTAGTTAAAACCGCAGAAGAAATTGCCGTTGCAAATGGATATACTAAAGTTGCAGTTATTGCTGGTGTTGGAACACGCGAATATTACAAAAACAAGTGCGGATATCACCTGGAAGGTACTTATATGATTAAGAACCTGGATGCAGAAGTAAAAGCTTTAAATGAAAAGAAAAATCTAATTAGTCTTTTCAAACAAGTAATTTTAATTGCAACAATTGGGTTGGCTATTACCCTAGTTGCAAAGCTATTTTAATTTAAAATCAAATTTAATTTTGCTGATTATTAGAATTTGACATTTGGGATTGAACGGATTCTAAATCTTTATTTAATTTATCAACATCAACACCTAATTCTTTTTGTAAAAACATATCCATTTCTTGTTTTAATGCATCTGCTTCTTCCTTGGTTTCTGTCTTTTCAAGTTTTTGCATAATTTCCATCACTCTACCCAAGTTAGGAATATCACCCATACCTGGTAATCCACCTAAGGCAGATAAATCAGGCATGCCGGATTCTGATTGCTTACCGCCCGGAATGACACCGAATTGGTCTGCCATTTTAAGAACATTACCAATGTTAATACTTGGTTTATCTTCTTCTTTGTTCATTCCCACTGCAATATCTGCAGTTGAAAAGTTTTCGTCAATAATAATTTTTTCTTTAGGTTTTGACTTTTCTCCTGATGCACCACCCATCATACCACCAAGTACGGATTCCATACCAGGAACTTTCTTAGAAATAGATTTCATTAATTTATCCAATTCAATTTCGCCTTTGTTAATCTTATCTGCATATTTTACTGATATTTTTTGACTTACTTCCATAATTCCAGCAAATGGATTTGAACTGGAACCTCCAGTTAATATACCTTCAAATGAAGACACAATATCATCAATCATTACAGTGGTTTCATCATTTACTTCAACACCTAACATATCTTTTAATTTACTTTTAGCATTTGCGCTTGCACCTGAGCTTGCGCCTGAATACTTAGTCTGGGTTTGTTCACAATCATTATTATTAAGGGCTTCAGGTGTATTTTTGTAAAGAATTCCAGATAAAGCTGAAACTCTTTGCATGTTTCTATCTGGTTCTGCTTTAAGAAGTTCAGCACTTAATAAAACATTATGAAGATTAGCCCAAATTATAGTTTTAACTTCTTCTGGTTGATTATTTAACAGGTTTTTTAAACAGAAATCTTGCCCAAATAAACTTTCGGAAATTTTTTGAGTTTGAGGGCTTTTGTGGGATAATACCTTAATTTTTCCTTTAGCAAAATCAACAAAATGTTCATCTGTAATTGCTTCTAAAAATAAAATACCTCTGACCACTTTTTGTTCATCTGATAAATTAGTTAGTTCATTAAGAGTTTTTTGGGTTTCATCCCCAGAGAAAATAATTTTAAGTTGTGCCACAAAGTTATTGTAGTTTGATAAATATTTATCTTGGAAAAAATTATTTGTACTTACAATTTCACTCATTGAAATATTAAGGTTTATAATCTTTAAATAATTTATTTAATTAATCTAATCCAAACAACTAAAAAACTCTTTAAATATTATTTTATTTAATAAAAAGACATAAAATTGAAATAACATATGAATAATAATACAAATGAAATTTACCACCCACGATACAAATACACTAATGATACTAGTAATTAATAATTCCAAAATGTTTTGTGACAAGTCATATGTTTGCAAAGAAGTTAAAGAATATTTTAATTCCAACCCAGAAGATTTTTCCATGTGTAATTATCTTTTTAATTGGGAAATGCTAAAAACCAATACTAATTTTATTATTGTTAAAGTTTTTGATGGGATTGAATATCTTGGACTTAAATCTAATAACATTGAATCAACCCAATCAACAGAATCAGCAAAACAAATAGAATTTGTTAAATCAGACCCTGACCAAAACATTGATTTTACTATTGATGTATCTGAAGCAATTATGTGTGCAGTTATTAATAAACGAGGAAACAATAAATGTATTTTTGTTAAAAATTTTTTACTAAATAATCTTCCTGGTTATTCATCGGTTTATGAATTATTACAAGCAAATAAAGATAAAATTGGATATCATGCAATTAAAATTTTTATTGATTATTATTCTGATATCTTTGATGCCGATGAAATTATTAAATTAATTATTGAAAAAAAAATATGCGAATGGGAACAAAATAAAAAAACATCTCAAGAACTGATTAAAAAACATTCCCACACATTTAATTTTTCATATGGACTTGTTGGAGTCGTTGGTATTGCAACATTACTCACCTACAAAAATCCATGGTTATTTAGATATTTTAACTGGTGGCACAAATAATTGTTAAAAATAATTGTCATTAAGATATAATTATTTTACTATTTGATAATATTAAAATAATTGAAATTTTTATAATATACTAATAAATTAATAATTTCCAATGGTTAATCAAATAGCAAATGATAAACATATATTTTACAATGATCCAGAGTCTATGCTTAAATTATATCATTATTTAGATTCAAAGTTATCATACTTTAATAGATGTTATTACTTGGTATATAACAAAATAAATCCATTAAACAAACTAAACCATAATGATAAAATTTCAATTAGATATTTACAAGGGTCATTTTTCTTCCATGTTGATAATTCAGGGATATCACAACCAATTATCAGATGGTTCTATTCACAATCTAGAAATAAGTTTTTTGATAAATTTTTTATGATAATAAATTACTATCATAAAATATGCTTGGAAATTCAAGATATAACAATTATCTATCCAAAAGTATTTACCAGTACAACTAATATGTATGGGACTTTGGGTGAGAACATGATATGTATATTAAACGTATTATTGGACACATATAAATCTGATTTAGAATCAAAAAAACGTATTAATTCTTTCAAAGACCAAGTAAGAAAAAGCAAAAGTTTACTTAATACATTTGATTTAAATTTAATAAAGTAAAAATTTTAGTTGTTTTGTTCTTTATTATTTATTTGTTCTATAACTTCCTTCATTTGAGCTTTTCTTTTATTAACTTCAATGTATCTAACATACAATAAGATGCCTAACAATGATATCATAATAAAAAATCCATAATTTTCAATAATGAAATTGTAAATGTAATTTGTTACTTGTTTATGAAATGGTTCCGCTGGTTGGTTTAAAATTGCTATTTCCATTTTTTGCTTTGTAAACTCTTCTTGGGCTAATTTTGCCTTTATCTCTTTTTCTTTTATTTTGTCAATATAATATTTTGATAATTTTGGTTCAACTAATCTTGGTTTTCTATAACTATTGAAGCTCATTATATTAGTGTTAGGAATAATTTAATGGAAAAAACTTTTTAAAAAAATTGATTTAAAAAATATTTATATTATTATTAAATATTATAATGGAAGACTATAATTCAGACTATTTAAGAGAAAATCTCAGTAGCAAACTCAATAACACAGTAAACACAAATTCTTCGTTAAGTAAAGCCAATACAGAATACTTGTTAAATCCAGAAAATAACAGATTAACTATTTATCCAATTAAAAATCACGCAATATGGGAAGCATATAAAACTCAACAAGCAGCATTTTGGACTGCTGAAGAAATTGATTTTTCTAAGGATTATGGCGATTTTATCAAATTAAATTCTAATGAACAACATTTTGTAAAAATGATTTTAGCATTTTTCTCCTCCTCTGATACTATTGTAAATATAAATTTGGGGGAAAGATTTCTACAAGACGTGAAAATCAGAGAAGCCATTGTCGCTTACACATGGCAAATGATGATGGAATCTATTCACTCTGAAACTTATTCTCTACAAATTGATAACATTGTTAGAGACCCAGAAGAAAAAGCAAAATTATTCAATGCAGTTAGAGAATTTCCTTGTATTGCTGAAAAAGCTGCATGGGCACTAAAATGGATTGAATCTAATGAATCATTTGCAATGAGACTTATTGCTTTTGCAATTGTAGAAGGTGTGTTTTTTTCTGGCTCTTTTTGTTCCATTTATTGGCTCAAGAAGCGTAATGTTATGCCTGGGTTGTGTGCATCTAATGAATTAATTGCTAGAGATGAAGGCGCACATACTAAATTTGCTATTTTACTATATTCAATGTTAGAATCCAAATTAGCTGAATCAGATGTTCATGCTATGTTCCAAGAAGCTGTTGAAATTGAAACTAGATTTATCTGTGAAAGTCTGCCTTGTGCACTTCTTGGTATGAATGCTGATTCAATGAGTCAATACATAAAGTTTGTATCTGATAGATTATTAGTTGAACTTGGATACAACAAGTTTTTCTTTGAAACAAATCCATTTGATTTTATGGAATCAATTAGTGTAGAAGGTAAAACAAACTTCTTTGAATCAAGACCAACACAATATCAAAAAGCTTCTGTTCTTAATAAAAGTAAAAATACCAGTTTTGAAATTAGTGAAGATTTTTAATTAATTTAAAAAAATAATTTATTCTAAGTAATTCATATATAAGAGTTATGTCATTACTTCGTGCTCAAAGAAATGCTGATGCTGCTTCAGGATTAGCTAGTGGAACTGAAGCGGTTGCTTCTAGTGGATTTTTAAAATCTTATGGTAATTATTTGGGAGGAATGTTTTCTTTATTATGGACAGGTCTTGCAGTTTATTCTATATTAGAAATTAACAAAATGGATTCCATGAAAACACCCAATAAAAAATATTATTGGGCTGGTCCTGGTATTCTCATTTTATTAGTTTTAATTGCTAACGGATATTATTTTTCTAAAAAATCAAATGAAGATGATGAAGAGGTTAAATCAGCTAAATCCACATATGCAAATATTACTTTAGTACCAATTTATTTAATAGTGTTAGGGTTTGGGCTTATGATTATGTTTAATCTCAAGTAAAAATATTTTAAATAACTAATTTAAACTAATTGAAAAATTTTCATTATATTTGTCATATAACATATTATGTAGTTCTTGTTGAGATTCTGTCAATTGGATAAAATATAAAAACGGTATTTTATCGAAATCAAATAATCTTTCTCCAATATAAATTTTTAAATTTGCCATTAGAATAGGTTTTAATGCTGGATAGTTTTGAATACCCCAAATTGCTACTTGATTAGTAATAGTACTAAACCCATCTTCTCTTGGAATTTGAACCATCCAACTTTTATAGTTTTTCCACTGGCCTTGTATTTCATACTTTAATCCAGCCATGTGCATACCAAAAATTTCTTCATCTGATTGCGCACCCCAGGAACAATATCGACCATCAATCATATGCCATTGTCCACTAAATTCTTGGGTTAAAAAATCTTGTTCTGGAAATAGGTAGCCAGATGATAATTTACGGTCAAGACCAATTACTCCCTTATGTTTGTGTTTTGGACCAAACCAACTGGATTTGTTTTTTTGTAATTTTGATATCAAGTTTTTAAATACTTGCACATTTGGACTTATTACCATTAAACCAGCATTAATACTAGAACCTGGCTCCATATAAATTTCTGTTTGGAATTGTGGTATCAATTCATTTGGAACTATATTGTCCCATATACCCCATATTCTTGTATAAGAAGGTATTGGTAATTTTTTTTCTATTTCCATAATTTTTTCTTGCCAACCTGCCGGAGTGTTTAAATTAATTAAATTGTTAAAATTTGATATTGGAATTAAATCATTATCAACAAAAATTATTTTATCATAATTAAATTTAGTTGAATCAAATATGTGTAATTTTGTAAAAATATTTGCAAGATCATTATACTCGGTGTCGTTAGTATAAATTGACTGGTCAAAAACATCTCCAGAAATTTTAATTCCTGCATTTGCAAGTGGACTTATATAATCAACTATTATAACTTGGTCATATACTATCTGTAATAGTGTACAAATTTCTTCAGTTACATCAGGTGTTACCATACAAATTATTTTATGGGTTATATTTTGTTTTCTTAACCCAAGTGCAGTTAAAATAGCCCCTTGTAAATAGGTCCATTGACCTTGTTTGTTTGGATATAATAATGATATAAATGCATAGTTATTCATATTATTATTAAATAATAAATAATTTATTTTTCTAACTCAGACTTTAGTTTTAAATATTTTTCTTTATATTTTAAGTATTTTTTATAAGATACTGATTCTCTTGAAATTTCACTATTATCTGATTTTTTCTTCCATACAAATTCTGTTGTCTTCCCTAATGGTTGAATTGCATCATCTGGAATTGTTGGAGGTGTTATTTTGATTTGAGTACTTGTATTAAATCCTGCTATATCTGTTAGTTTTATGGTACCTGATTTTTCTGTTATCCTTCTTTTAGTTAATTCTATAAAATGTTCAAATCTTATTATATTGTCTCTTAAATTTTGTAAATTTTTAAGAATTATTTCCATTTTATCTAAATTATTATTACACCATTCAATTGTATTTCTTAAATTGCTTAAATCGCCTTTAACCGGTACATAATGTTTCCATGGTTCTAAATTTTCTCTTATTACATCTGTGTAATCACTATCTGGTATTATTAAAATACTATTATAATATATTTCCTGAATAATTCTAAAAGCTGATGCAAAACCGTCTAAATTTAATATATATCTATAGTTTGGTTGGTCTTTTGCTGGTGTAAACTTATCTGGTTTTAACCAATAATCTAAGCTATTATTTTCCAAATATGATGTTTGATAGTGTTGATAACTAAATGTTGCTGGTCCACCAACAACATATGCGTCTACTAAACTATTTAACCCATTAGCAGCTTCATCTTGAAGTGTTTTAAGATGAGATAACAATCTAACTGAATTTTTAATTGGGTATGCGCAATTTGTATAACTTCCTCTAAAAAATCCTTTTGGTATTTTGTCTTTTAATAATTTATTTACACCTGGATTTTTATTGTATGTGTTAATATTAAAATCTTTTGAAAACCAATATTTAAAAATAAACATCCAAATGTCATGAAATGGTAATCCAATATCTTTATGAGTTTTTTTGGCTGGCCAACAATAGATTGGAAAGTTAGGATCGGTTTGTGTTGTTACATTAATCTTAAGTGTTGTTGAGTGTTTTTTCATATCAGGATATGGATGGTCATCTATTGTTCTTATTACTTTACCGTTATCAATAGGATGGTCGTGAATATTTATAAATATGGTCTGATCTATGTCACTATTTAAACTGATGTAATTAAATAAAAATGTTATTTCTTCAATCCAAAATAAAAAGTTAAAATCACCAATATCTTCATAAACTCTACAGTTATCAAAATAGTTTCCGTATTTGGTTTTAAAGTTTTCATTCATATGTAATGTAAACTCAGCAGGTTGTCTTTTATTTAATTTAACACTATGAATATTACCAACAGTTTCTAATGCATATTTCAATGTTTTATTACTAACAGAATTTGCATCAGCATATGTTATCTTATCCCATTTATTAGTAGCTATAACATTTTTAACTTTATCAAATATTGGACCCCATGATTTAATGTCAAATTTTAATAAATTTGGATTTCTATAGTTTAAAATAGTTTTGTATCGATTAAAAAGTTCATATCCAGAAGTGTCACCATAACCATAACCATAACCATAACTAGAACTGTATGCAGACCCATAACCGGAACTGTATGCAGACTCATAACCGGAACCATAACCAGACCCATAACCAGAACCATAACCAGACCCATAACCGGAACCATAACCAGACCCATAACCAGAACCATAACCAGAACCATAACCAGAACCATAACCAGACCCATAACCGGAACCATAGCCAGAACCATAACCGAAACTATAACCAGAACCATAACCAGACCCATAACCGGAACCATAGCCAGAATTGTAACTAGACCCATAACCAGAACCATAACCGAAACTATAACCAGAATTGTAACTAGACCCATAACCGGAACTATAACCGGATCCGTAACCAAATTCATAACCAGAATTGTAACCAGAATTGTAACCAGAATTGTAACCAGAACCATAACCGGAACCGTAACCAAATTCAAAACCAGAATTGTAACCAGAACCATAGCCAGATACAGATATAGTTTTACTTAAAATTGCTTCCCTATTTTCTACTTGGTCAATGTTAATATCAAATGAATCCATATAAAATGTTTTTAGTGTAACATAAGGTAGCTTGTCTGTTAAATAGAGACACCATAAATGTTTGCAAAATAAATAAATAAATTTTCTTGTACAATTTTCTAGGTCTCTTTTAGCGTGTTCTTCATGTGTTATTTGAAATTTTTGCATTATTTCATTTAATAATTTTAATTTATCAAGAGGCATAGAATATTCCATTTGTAAAATTTCCGCATCTAAAAAGTTTACTGTTTCTTTTAATTTATTAATGTCTTTAACAAATTTCATTGGATTCTTTAGTAGTTTATCTAAATCCATTAGTTATTATATTAATTTATATTTTATTTTAATAATTTATAATAAACATAAAAAATATTCAACCATGCAAATTGTTTTTAAGTTATATTTTTAAACTAAACTAAACCAAGTTATATTTTAAACCCCAAAAATAAGCTCCAATACCCTATTATTTGTTTGGATATAATAATGATATAAATGCATAGTTATTCATATTATTATTAAATAATAAATAATTTATTTTTCTAACTCAGACTTTAATTTTAAGTATTTCGCTTTGTATTTTAGGTATTTTTGTTTAAATTCGTATTCTTTTGGATTATCATGTTCATCGAATAAATCATCATAGGGTACGTCATAGTAACTTGGACACGCTCCCCTAGCATATGTACAAATAAGAAATGACTCAAAAATAACAAAAACAGAATTTTTTGTTTCTCCGTGGGGATTTTTAACTTTGTTAAAAAGCATTAAATATAAATCATCAACTATTGAATTTTTAAGTATTTGTTCTTGTAAAATACCAGTTATATGACCAACAGATGTTTCAGATGGAGGCTCTGAGCCAGAATCACCTTTGTTATCAATGTTATAATATGATTTATACATTAGTTCATTATATTCTGGGCTTGTTTCAAGTAGTTTAATTATTGCATTTACCATAGCATTATATCTATATGAATTTAATAAAACAAGTTGCTTAATAAATTTAATTCTATTCTTAATAATATCCGTTATTTTGAGTCCATTAGCAACATAATATGCATGTGTTAATATTGGCATAAAAAACATTGATTGTGTTGAAGGCATATGTTGTGGTATTTTTTCACATTTTGTGTTCGTAAATAAACTTGACCAAATTATTTCATTATTACTATCATGTATTTCTAAATCACCATTATTATTTAGTACTAAATTATAAGGAGAACTTCCTAGACCTGCTGAATCTGATGCCCAAATTGGTGTTTTATTGCTATCATATATAACTAAATTCGCATCACCTTGTAAATATAAATTATAAGGTCTTATGCCTTTACCATTTGTATTAGATGCCCATAACGGTTGGTTTTTATCATTATAAACTACTAAATTTCCATCTTCTTGCATTTGTAAATTAAATTTATTATTAGTGCTAAATAATTGGTTACAATTTTCTTGAATTTGTGAATTGCAAATTATTTTTTTATCCATTTATAATTATACTTATAAATTTAATTTATTTTTTAATTCAAAATACTTTTCTTTATATTTTAAATATTTCATTTTGTAGTTATTGGGATATCTCATTGATGTACCAGTAGTAGTACCAGAAGGAACTAGTTTCATAATTTCTGGAGATGCTGTACCTGTTAATATGTTGTTAATAAAATTACCCCATGTGTTTTCAAAATATACCTTGTCTGCAACACTTAATTTTATAGCTTCTTTTGACATATTTGAAAGTTCTGCTTGAGTCTTTCGTTTAATTTCTTCAACAGCTGTTTTTATAGCAGTTGAGTCAATAACAGCTTTTTTCTCACCAAAAAATCCAATATATTCATATGGTGTTTTATTTGTATTAATAATTATTCCACTTGCTGGAGTTACTAATTCACGCATAGGATATCTGTCAGTTGTAATAATAATTGAACCGCATTGTCTTGCATCGTTTATATAATGCCCATAACCTTCAGCAACAGAAGGACAAATATGAATATAACCATCGGTGTAATATTTATCAATATCATCTACTCTATTTGTATAATAATTTATGTTTGGGTAACCGTTGGATACTAATTTTGTATGTTCAGCTTTTGTTAAAACTCCTGAAAATTCAACTGTTGAATCACAATAAGCATTTGTTCCACTTGCGCATGTTACATCTAAATAACCTAATGATGGATTATCAATAAATGCCTTAACAACATGGGCAGTGTTTTTAAATGGTGATTTTCCACCAAAGTGAACAAAATTTAATTTACCTGCAACGTAGTTTTGTGTTTTACCTTTGCATTTATTTGGTGATGCAAAACCGGTATTAATAATTCTATATTTTAATGCTTCACCAGAATCTACAAATGCATGATGTTTGCTACCAACAAAATTCCTGTCAAATCTGTCATGAAGAGTTTGAGTTAAACCACATGTTTTACATCTTTTTTCCTTTCTATAATTATCCAAAGCAATTTGGGAACCAGTATGTTTTACAATAACATAATCTAAATGTTTAAAAAGAAGTAATTCATTAATAATATCTTTGTCATAATTAAAAAAACTAATTAAATCAATTTCTTGATTTATCATTAAAATATTTACTTTTCCTTGTAATGCTACTGTATTTGGAGTTGTTGGAATTTCATTTTTAAGAGAAAAATCTGATGATAAATGTTCTAAAAATAAATTTACATTAACTGGTGTAGTTAAACTATCACCTTGGTTACAAAGATAATTTAAATAAGTTTTACCTTTAATTACAGGAGCAGAATCTTCTAAAATTTCAATGTCTTGTGCAATACCTGTGCCTTTAGCTTGATCGGGTTTGTGAACCCAAAAAACAAGTTTTGGATCTGTTACCTTTGCGTTTCTATCACTAATATACTTTCTCATTATTGTATCAATATAACAAAAATCATTAAAACCATAACCATAACCACAACCGTAGCCATAACCATAACCGTAACCATATCCGTATCCACAGCTGTAAGTTGATACAGTTAGAGATTTATTTAAAATAGCAGTTTTGTTTTCTACTTGATCAAGATCAATACCAAATAAATTCATATAAAATGCTTTTAAAGATTCATAAGGTAGTTTATCAGTTAAATATAAGCACCATAAATGTTTACTAAGTAAATAAATAAATTTTCCGGTTAAATTTTCCAAGTCTCTTCTTGTTTTATTTGAACCAGATAAACCTAACATTATGTCTAATTCATTAGCATAGTTTTCACGAGTCATTTGAAAATTGGGCATTATTTGATTTAATAATTTTAATTTATCAGAAGGCATTGTTGATTCCATTTGTAAATTATCAGCATCTAAATAATTTACTGTTTCCTTTAATGTGTTAATATCTTTAACAAATTTCATTGGATTTTTAAGTAGTTTATCTAAATCCATTAGTTATTATATATTAATTTAGATTTTTTAATTTATTTTTTTTTATTATTGTTTTTTGTTTATATATTTAAAATGTTATTTTTATATCATCGATTTTTAAAAGTTATAAAATATCATATTTTATATTATGATGTGATAATCATCTATATATCCGGCTCTTGTTAAACGATAAAAATTGATAAAAAATATTTTAGTTTTATAAGTTATATGATCAATAAAATGTTATTTGTTACAAAACGCGACGGCAGAAAAGAATTAGTACAATTTGATAAAATCACCGAAAGAATTAGCAAACTAGTTCGCCCTAATGAATTATTAGAACTTGATGTGCCCTATTTGTCTGTTACTGACGAAACAGATTTCTTGGATCCCATTGTTGTAGCACAAAAGGTTGTTGCCAGCTTATACCCTGGAATTACCACTGAAGAACTTGATGTTGAATCAGCTGAAATTTGTGTTAACCTTTCAACTACCCATCCTGCTTATGCACACTTAGGCGGAAGAATATTAGTTTCTAATTTACATAAAAAAACTGGAAACAATTTCACTGACAAAATGGTCAAGCTGGCTCAAGAAACTGGAAATATTAATGCCTTATGGTTAGATTGGGTTGTGTCTAATGGAAAACAAATTAATGAGATTATTGATTACAATCGTGATTATTTATATGATTATTTTGGCTTCAAAACTTTAGAAAAATCTTATTTACTCAAATCTCATGGGCAAATTATTGAAAGGCCACAAGATATGATTATGCGAAATGTTATTACAGTTACTATTAATCTCAGTCCACACGCAATTAACAACTCTCCAGATAAAATTCTACAAAAAATTAAAGAAACCTATGATTTTATTTCATTAGGATATTACACTCATGCAAGTCCAACACTATTTAATTCCGGTACTGCACATATGCAGTTATCAAGCTGTTTCTTATTAGGTACATCTGATGATCTGGGGTCAATCACAACCACCTGGGATTCGTGTGCTCAAATTTCAAAATGGTCCGGTGGTATTGGATTACATGTATCAAACATTAGAGGTAAAAACAGCCTAATCAAAGGAACTGGTGGTAAATCTAACGGACTAGTTCCATTCCTCAGAGTATTTAATGATATTGCCAGATGGATTGATCAAGGAGGTAAGCGTCCTGGATCAATTGCAGTTTATTTGGAACCACATCATCCTGATATTTTTGAATTTTTAGACTTGAGAAAAAACTTTGGTTCAGAAACAGACCGTGCTCGTGACTTGTTTTTAGCCTTGTGGGTTAGTGACTTGTTTATGAAACAAGTTGAGTCTGGTGGTGACTGGTATTTACTTAGTGCTGATGAATGTCCCGGACTAACTGATGTGTATGGCGACCAGTATGAAATATTATATTGGTCCTATGTGCATGCTGGCAAATACAGGTCCAAAGTTGAAGCCAGAAAATTATTCCATGCAATTATGGAATCACAAATTGAAACTGGAATGCCATATATTTGTTTCAAAGACGCTATTAATGCCAAATGTAACCAAAAAAATTTGGGAACCATCAAATCAAGTAATCTTTGTGCAGAGATCACTGAGTATTCCGATGACAAAGAATATGCGGTCTGTAATTTAGGCTCAATTGCTCTCAAACCATTTGTCAGACCTTTTGTTGTACCTGAAAATAAAAAGTGGATAATTTTTACTAAACCAAACTGTAAATTCTGTACCTGGGCTAAAAAATACTTATCCAGTCTTAAAATTGAATTTGAAGAAGTTGGGTTTAATAACGAAACTCTAGAACAACTTAAAATGCTTTTGGGTAAACCAAGATTTACTTTCCCACAAATATTTATTGAATCGGACAACACTACCTGCTCTATTGGCGGATGGTCTGACTTGTATGCTTATACTTCTGGTACATTTGATTATGATAAATTATATGATGTTGCGTATGCTGCAACAATCAACCTAGATAAAGTAATTGATGTCAATTATTATCCAGTTCCTCAAACTAAATTATCAAATATTAAACACCGACCTATTGGGTTGGGCATTCAAGGACTTGCAGATGCACTGAGTTTGTTGCGCATTCCATTTGATTCAGAACAAGCTGTTGAAATAAATGGAAAAATTATGGAAACTATTTACTTGGCTTCAGTTACTGCTTCTAATGATATTGCAAAATCCAGATACACTGGAATGAATACATTAATTGAATACTTTTCAACAAGTCAAGTTGTTGTACCTGAATATTATAATCCCGAATTGGTTTTTACAGATGGCACAATTAACAACTTATACCATAAAATCAAACCTAATCAATGCGAACTGACAAAACCAGTTGGTACCAGAACTGGTGCTTATAGTAGTTTTTCCGGTTCACCTTTTTCACAAGGACAATTTCAATTTAACTTGTGGGCTGGTAATGAAACAAATGGAACCAATATCAAATTATCTTACCCAGATAAATGGGAAGAGCTAAGAACTAGCGTTATTACATATGGTACCAGAAACAGTTTATTAACAGCTCTAATGCCAACTGCATCAACAAGTCAAATTCTTGGTAACAATGAATGTTTTGAATTTTTCACTAACAATATTTATACTAGAAAAACACAAGCAGGTGATTTTATTTTGGTAAACAAATACCTTGTTGCAGACCTAATTAGAATTGGCTTATGGAATACCCAACTAAAAGATAAAATTATTGCTGCCAATGGTTCAATTCAATCAATTGATGAAATTCCAAGTGAAATTAAACAAATTTATAAAACAATTTGGGAAATTAAACAAATTTGGGTCCTCAAAAATGCTGCAGCACGAGGACCATTTGTTGACCAAACACAATCTCTAAACATATTTATGGGAGAACCTGATTATCAACGTCTTAGTTCTTCACATTTCTGGGCTTGGAAAGCTGGTCTTAAAACCGGAATGTATTATTTAAGGTCAAGGGCTGCTACTGATGCAATTAAATTTACTGTTGACCCAAAACTTGTTAAGCAACAACAAGAACAAGAAACATGTACCAATTGTTCTGCATAAGATATATTCTTTTAATTAAATATTAATTCATAGTTAATTAAAAAATTCTTTTACAATATCGGGCGAAGCCCAACATGGTGCGTCTTTTGCTTTGCAAAAGCCACAGCTTCGCGTTCAAAAGAACCGAGTAATTTATTAAAAAAATTGAAATTAATTTTCTCTATGGGTGTGAATTATAGTTTGTAATGTCAGGACATACTCATCAGAAGAAGCATAACAAACGTACCGGCTCTAATGCCACCTCGGAACTTGTCTACGCCAATAGAGACGCAGGAGAAGAATACGCCGAGATTATAGGTCCCAAGGGAAATTGCCGTTTTGAGGCACGAATCATCAGTACTGGTGTGACGGTAAACGTTCCCCTTCGCGGCAAACTTACCCATGGTAAAACCAAACAGCTCATCGCCAAGGATGACATAGTTCTCCTTGTTCCAGATGTTGGTGATGGTTATATCGTTGACTCTAAATACAAGCCTGAAGAAGTTAAAGTTCTTCGTAAGGCAGGTGAACTAACACGAATTGTTGAATCAACACAAGCAAATGGAGTGACTGTTGCTTTCGGTAACGAAGCAGTAGCTGCTAGGCGAGAAAACATTGAGATTGACGATGATGTTATTGCCAACCTCTAAACAAACTTGATTGATTTCAAAGTAGATGTTAGTTATTAATTTATAGCCTCTTGGAGGCGTATACATTCCTTTGGAACTATATTTTTAAGTATCATGTGAATTATATGCTTTAATTAAATAATCTGCAACAATCGAATCATTATTTATTGTAAGATGAACATTTGATATTTCACGTTCATCAATTCCCATTTGTTTAAGATATTCTACACGCTTTTCATTTATTTTATTTGAATAATTTCTTATATATTCATTAAACTTCAAATCAGAATTTAATATTTTTTGTATTAGTTTTGAAACTAAAGTTTTTGGGTCTACTGTTGGATTTTTAATTCTTGTTTCTAAATACCACAAACACCATGCTAAACAAAAACCACCAAAATCTCCAGCTTTCTTATTAGATGGATTATTTTCATCTGATAATGTTTGAAATCCCGCATATGGTAAATAATCTCTTGGTCTTAAATATTTAAGACCAGTATTCCAAGTTAATTCTTCCTCTAAAACATCGTCAACAATATTTTCGATGTCACTAGAATTTCCGTATGGTTCAAAACGTTCCACTGTCATATTTTTAAAGTCATAAATTAGTATGTTTGCATGTAACATTTTATCATATATTAAACTTAAAAACACAGCTGCATATCTTTTCCCTCCTTCTCTACGTTCTGCATTAATTAAATTGTTTAAATATGGATGAATATAATATTCGTTTTCAGAATAATAAGAAATAACCCAGGGAAAAACTGGCTCTTTTGATAACATATCATCAGAAAATGGAAAAGTATTATCGAATGTTAAATTATTTATCGTATATGATTTTAAATTTGGAATCAATAAATCTTTATAGGTATTTTTTAAATGCATACTAAACACACCAACATCTTTAAATTTAGCTTGAAATAATGTTGAATGGGAATATGGATTTGATTCCATTTTAATTTTATCATCTGGTTCGGTATATTCTGGCTGGGTTTTATAAAATCCAATCCATTTGCTTAAGTTACTATCAGGGTGAGATTTATTTTTCTCCAATAATTTTTTAATAATTTCCGAACTTACTTTAATTTTATTCTCAGACAAAATTGGAGAATACTCTGTAAAATCTAACCCAGTTATTAGTTCAAGTGGAGTAAATTTATCAATGTTTTTTTGGTTCCAAGTATAATTATCACATAACTTTAAAACTTCCACATCAGCTCTTGGTCCTGAGTTTATATGTTTTTTTGCATTTTCAACTGATTCATTTCTAGTTGTTCTAACATAAATTGCGGTGTGTGCTATATTATCTGCATATTTATTATTGTCTTTAAAAAATTCAGGATTTTTTTCCAATAATTTTTTTAATATTTTCTTACTATAATAAAATTCATTGTTTGCAATATCAAAATATAAACCTAATCTCATTGGATTATCTGTTCTAATAAATGAATGATAGTCAATATCAATATTTCTCCCAATTAAATAATCAAACAAAATTTTATCATTTGTATTTAGTGCAGATACTATCAGCCCTTCACCAGATTCATTTTTTAAATTAATTTCTTCATCTGAAAATCTATCAAGTATTTTTATTTTGTCGTCGGGTTTTAACAAATGATTTCCAAGTATTCCAAACAGATACTGGTTTTTTAAATGGGGTTTTATTTTATATGCTTGAATGAATTTATCTAAATCTTTTGGACCTAAATTTAATATAATTAATTTTAAAATATAACTTGTTCTGCTGCCAGATTCTAACAAATCTGTCCAATTTAAATCTGGAAATTTATTTATCAAACCTGTAAATTCCTCAAATGGTAAATATGCAGTAAATGCGTCTCTAGATAAATTTCTGTTATAAATGTAATCTGGATATGTTTCAATAAGATATGTAAGAATTGGAATATTATTTTCTTTGGCTGCAGTATGAAAGCCATTTAACCCTTCTAAATTTTCAATATGAACAGGCTGTTTTACTAATTTTAATCCTTCAAAATTATTCAGCATAATTAAATAGTGATAAAGATAATTACCTTGATGAATTGGCTTATCGATAGGAAAATCTTTTAAATCTTGTTTATTTTTTATATTAATAATTTTGTTAAAATCTATTTTCATTTAATTATTCTAAAGTAGAAAATAAACAATTAATAATTAGAAAAATACAAAAAAACATAGAAAAATTGATAAGTTTATCTTCTTATATATATTACATTATATAATGACTACTATAGACAATAGCTCAATCAATATAATTTCCGACTCATATAGCTCTGCTTTAACTGTAATTAATGACCCAGTTAAATCAACAAAATCAACTGAATCTCAAGAAACTGATGCCGATAATTTAGCAGATGTAGATATTGGGGATGAACCAGTTGAAGAACCCATTAAATTTGGTGTTAGCAAATATAAAAACATTATGGGTGTAACTTGTTATATGAATTCAATACTACATATACTACAACAAACACCAGTTTTTGTTGAATATATTACACAAGCTAAATTTAGAGATAGTATTTTAAAAAAAATTAAAAATAAAATGACTTCAGACCCAAGTCTTGATGAAGAAAAGTTACTCAAAGATTTTGTAATTTTTGAATTATTTAGACTGTTTAAAACAAGTCTTGAAAATGATGATTCCTCGATCACACCAACTACTTTCAAAGCACTAATTGGAAAAAAAAATGATATGTGGAACGAATATAATCATCAAGATTCACAAGAATTTTTTAATTTTCTTATTTCGCAACTCGAAGAAGAAGCTGGTATGAAATCTGAATTTATACCTGGATTTAATTATTTAGAATCAAGTACCGAACAGCTTAATATTATTGATTCTCTTAAAAATTCAATCGCAACAAATTCTTGGACAAAATTTCAAGCAAGAGAATATTCGCCTCTTAAAAACTTGTTTGATGGATTAGTTCAAAATAATCGCAAATGCATGTGTTGTAATACAAACTCTGTTGCATTTGAACCATTTTTAACTTTACCTGTTTCAGTACCAATTAAAGATAAAACAGACATGTTTAAAGCTTTTAATATTTATGATTGCATTGATCACTTTGTTTCAGAAGAACAATTAGATGCTGATAATAAAATGAATTGTGAAATGTGTGGTCTTAGAAATAGGGGTCATAGTAAAACACTTTTATGGAAAACACCAAAAGTTCTTGTTATTCACATTAAAAGATTTTTAGTAAACTCGTTTGGTATTCCTACTCAAAAAATTACAAACAATGTAAACTATCCAATAACTAATTTGGATTTGGAAAAATACTTTGACCCTGCTAGTCCTCACAAGTCAAGCAGTAAGTATGACTTGATTGGAATTAACATTCATCAAGCTTTTGGTTATGGTAATAATATTAATGCTGGACATTATACATCTATTGTTAAAAATATAATGAACAACAATTGGTATTTATACAACGATTCTAATCAAGTTAGAATGGCTTATACCAAAGAAAATTTACAAAATGCAAATGCATATTTACTTTTTTATTACCGACATGATTAATGTTGGGATTTGTAAATTTATTTAATTTATTAATCTTGATAAATTGTAATCATTTGGTAATTTTTTATTTTATCTATTTTATAATTAAATTTATTAAACTCTGATAAATCATAGTTATAAGGAAGCTTGATAAATATTGGTTTGTCATTTATGTTTTTTACCTTATAAACTACTTCTTCCATTGTATATTCTCCAAGCTTTATTTTTGTTTCATAAGCATGTTTATAATCTGGTCCGCCCCACGGGGGATCAAAAAAATAACCATGATAATCACCTGACAAACAATCTAAACAATTTGCATTTATTAAGGTAACATTTGATAATTTATAAACCTGAACATTATTACTTAACAGTTCAAATCTAGAATCACATAATTCAATTGAAATAACATGCGAAAAATGTTTTGCAAAGGATATTGTATTACCTCCAATACCTGCTGTTGCGTCAACAATTGTTGAAGTTTTTCCAATTTCTGATTTAATTAGATTAGAAATAAAATCTGCTTCCTTTGGATGTGTTATAGACCATAATCCTTCTTGATCGTATTTTAATTGTGTCAAATTGTCTAAATCAGCTAAGGTTGGAAATATTTTCTGAACAATTTGATGTTCCATATTTTGTTATTATATAGTAATAATTTTTAATCTTTTAAATAATAAACAAATTTTTTTTTTAAAATATCTAATTTATGTTATATAAATTAATGGAAACTCCTGATTATGAATATTTATACCATAAATACAAAACAAAATATATTAATTTAAAAAATCAAATTGGTGCTGGAAAAAAAAAAGCTTGTGCTCCTTCAAGTGCAGCATCAAGTGCATCTGTTCCTCCTTCTGATGAATTAGTAGGTCTGTTTGCCGATATATCTACATTAGTTTCTTCAAGTAATTCAAAACAATTTCTTAAAAAATATTCAAAAAAATTTGATTCATTATCTAATTCTCTTTTAGGAAGAGTTACACCTTTACAACATTATATAAACTTGGGTGGAAAATCAACAGAAATGATGGATTTTTTATCACCTTGTGATTCAAATTTATTATTTAACTTAGATGAAGATGGACAAACATTATTTCATAGATTAGTAATGAATAATGATGCTGATTCTTTAGAATACTTATTTTTTATTTCATTTGGTGATTCTGATAATGCAGACCATAACGAAATAAGAAATAAAATTGTTAATACAAGAAATAGAAATACTTACAAATTATCGGAATTAGCTTCCAGACTTGACTCTGGTGGTACTCATATGGACGTTATTAAATTACTAAGAATTATCTCAAGTCCAGGATCTTTTAGTACAAAACAAGAACAATATTTAACAAGACAACGTCAAAAGTCTATGGCTGTAGAATCTGGATTAATGTGTTTTGGTTCTTCTAAAAAACAAATTATTACAGATGCTTCTGTTTGTGCTGCTAGTGCTGAACCAACACCTATTGGAAAAAGAAAAGTAAATCAAAGTGTGCAAAAAAATAATGATGATCTCCAAAGAAAATTAAGAGACACTTCAGATAAATACCATTATTGTTTTACATTAGATAATATTGATAAATGGGTTAGAAGCGGACATATACATTATATTGATAATTTATATATCAAAAAAACTGATGGAGTTGATACTGAAACTATTTTATCAACTATTCCTGCAGATTGGAATGTTGGAAACATTAAAATGATTACTAACAATTCATTATCTGATTCCTCTATTACTATGATTGCAGAAATGAGTTATGATTTTATGAATCAAGATGAGGACTCCGAAGAAGCTTAAATATATTAAAACTTTATTAGTTTTTATATATTTGAATTAAATAACTTTAATTTAAAAATTCTTTTATTGATTTTAAAACTTTGCATTCGCTAGCGGAAAAAGGTTCAAAAATTTTTTCATCATCTAAATCAGCAATTAGTGGTATTGCTACATCCATAAATACAAAATCACTTGATAAAATTGCCCAATAGTTATTATTATCATCAGAATCATAGTTAATTGCTTGTAAAACCTCTTCATTTGAATTTATTACTGTATTAGAATTGCTTGATTTGTTTGCTAATTCAATATAGGTTGTTAAGTTAGTAAGTTTTGACAAATTTAAATCTAATTCTGATGGTAGAGAATTAATCAAAGACATTACAATATTATTAGCATCTCTATGTTCTACGTGTAAATTTACTGTAAACATTATTATTTTATATAATAAATTAGATTTTATATATTAACTGTAGTAAAAAAACGCCTTGGACTAATATAAAGAAAATAAAAAATGAAAAGAAAATAATATAAATTTTAACTGAGTAATTATAATAATGTCAAATACTCAATCATTAAATCAAAATCTTGTTTCTGAATTTGAAAAACTTGTTAACTTTATACAAATTGAAATTGATACTGCTAAAATTAAAAAAGATGTAAAGTTAGCAACAGCTAACACATTTAGATTAAAACAAGTTGCTAATGCCCTTAGCACAATTAAAAAATATCCAAAGGCGATAACATTGGAAAATATTGATGAGTTTTCACAACTTCCCGGAATAGGTAAAGGCACTGTTGACCGTATCAAAGAAATTATTACAAAAGGAAAATTACAAGAAATTGCTAATTTTGCTGATACTGTTGATGAAAATAAAAAGCTAATTGAGGAACTTGAATCAATAGTTGGTGTTGGTCGGGCTCATGCGTTAGAATTAATTTCACAAGGTGTTAAATCTGTTTCTGACCTTAAAAAGAAAATTGCAAAAGGAAAAATTCAAGTAAACGATAAAATTTCATTGGGAGTTAAATATTATGGAAAATTTGCAGGTGATATTCCACGGGAAGAAATAAATAAAATATACAAAATTTTTGAATCTGTTATTAAAAAAATGAACACACAATATAAATTATCAGATTCAAATAAATATATATTTGAAATATGTGGTTCTTATCGACGTGAAAAACCAACAAGTGGTGACATTGATGTTCTTATTAGTAAAAAAGACACAAAACTTGACGAACAGGAAGAAACTAATCATTTAGCAAGATTTGTTGAAAAACTTAAAAAGCCAATAAAGTCTAATGACTCAAAACCATTACTTGTTGATGATATGACAGATAAAAATTTCACAACTAAATATATGGGATTTGCACAATACAAATCGAACCCATTTAGACGTATTGATATTAGGTTTATTCCATATGATGCATATTATCCAGCATTATTATATTTTACCGGTTCTGCTGAATTAAATGTTAAAATGAGAAAAATTGCTAAAACTATGAGATTAAAATTATCTGAATATGGTTTAACTAAAGAAGATGGTACTAGACTACCTATTAGTTCAGAACACGACTTTTTTAAAATACTTAAAATAGAATATCTTGAACCAAGATTTAGATGATTAAAAATTTGTTAAATTATTGTGCAAATTATATTCAATTCACAATAATCAAATTCACTTATTTTTACTTATTTTTCACAACAAAGTACTGAAACAATAAGCTTTTACTTATTTTTCACAACAAAGTACTGAAACAATAAGCTTTTACTTATTTTTCACAACATGGCATGTTTCCCATTCATTTTCTGGAATATATAAACATTTTGTTCTTAGCTCTGTTTCCATATGTCCAATTACAAAACTTAATGTGTTTATTGTCTTTAAAATTTCTTTATTATGAGTAACAAGTTTTGTCTTTTCATATTTTTGTTTAATATATTCAAGCAAAATTCTTAAATCTGCTGATACCATGTTATGCACATAATGGTCTTGATAACATAAACTTTTTGTTTTTAAATTATAATTATATGTGCAACTATCTTGATAAGAACAAAATTTATATGAACATCTTGATATAATGCCTTCTTGTTTTTCTTGAGGATTTAATAAAATATGCGAACCATTTGTTTTATCATGTTGAATTTCTTTTTGTCCAAGTCGGTTTCTTAAAGATTCACTTAAACCAAGCAATATATTTAAACATGCCACAAAAAAATCATAATCTAATGATTTATTTTGTAATGTGTATTTTGTTAATAACTTAATAATGTCTAATTCTTTTTGAAGAATTAACAAACTTGATTTTTGTTTTAGTTCTTCTACTTGTTCTGGTGATTTACATAATTTTTCCATTTCAGCTAATTTGTCTTGATAATCTTTTTCAATTTGATTAATCTTACTTTCTACATTTTTCTCTTCAATTTTATTACTTAATTTATTAATGTAATCAACTATTCTTGCTTGATTTCCAATATCAAGTTCCATTTTATAGTTATTAAACCAGGATAATTCTTGAGTCATTTATTTATTAAATCAAGTCATTTCTTTATATCAAATTTTAAAAAATAATCAGCATTATTTAAAAATAAATTTTCTTTTTATATAATAATATATAATGGACGACAATAAGCCTAATAAAAGATTAACTTCTGATAAAAATTATAAAAGACCCGATAAAACATATCAAGACACACTTACCAATCAAGAAATTAAAGAAAAATTAAAAGAATATAAAAAATGCTCAGACATTAGAACTGTTAGTATAGGCACACACATTAGATACTTTGTTACAGACCCAGATACTAAACAAAAAGTATTTAGACTTGGTGGAACTCTTAATAAAGTTGACCCTGAAGGTCGTTTTGTTGTTTTAGGTAATGGAAAACTATCCTGGTCTGTACAAATTACAGGAACACAATTTTGGACAAAAATGTCTGAAGCTGAATTTAAAGAAGAACTTAAAAAAGAAATTAAGAAAGAATTGGCTGCAACAGAAGATTTTGGTGTCGGGGATCCAATTCTAGAAAAAGAAAATAAAGAACTTAAAAAAGAAATTAAAAATCTTATGAAAAAACTTGACCAACTTGAAGAAGAAAATAAAAATTTAACAAAGAAAAATGAACAACTTGGAACACAATTAAGTAAAATTGCCAGCGAAATTAAAAAGGAAAAAAAAGGAAAATAAAATTATTATAAATATATAAATATTTTCTTAATAAGATTATATAATGGGAAAACAAACTGAAAACAACAAAAATAAATCTTCTAAAAAAAATTATAGTTTTACTGGACATAGAGTTATCGGGGAAAACAAAGCTACACATTTATCAAATGGATTTTCTGATTCTGATTCCAATACAACCGATGACATGCGTAAATTATTAGAAAGCGACGCACCAAGAAATAACCAAATGAATATGATGGCTCAAAATCCTCCTCAAATGCCTACTGGTATGGGTATGGGAATGAATCAAATGAATCCTTTTGCCATGAACCAAATGGCCAATGCCAATGCTAATCAATTTATGGGAGCTGCAGATATTGACCCATTAATGGTTAATACTTTAGCTCCTGTTAATAATGCTAGAAATGATTTTACTGGTTTCGATGGATTAATGAACAGTTCTCAAATGGCTCAAAATATGGCCGGAATTGCAAATCTTGCTCAACTTGGTCCAAACAATATCAATATTGCTAATCAGTATGCTAACAATGCCATGTCAGAAACTAACATAAATGGTATGGGCATGGGTGTGAACATGAATGGTATGGCTATGGGTATGAACAACATGGGCTTAAATAACATGAATATGGTGGGTATGACTGATATGACTAACATGATGGGTATGAATGGTATGGGTATGATGGACAACTCTAAAACTCTTGATGTTAATGGTCTTAAAAACTTAGCTAACTTACACTCAATGAACATTCTTAAACAATAAATTTAAAATGTGTTGTTAAATTATATTTCAAATATATTAAAATTACCCAATTTTTAATATATTTAAAGTTGTTTATTTTTAAACTATTTAAGAAAAAAATTGATTATTAATAATAATAATCAACATATCCTATATATAATGTCAAAAAGCTTTGCAAATGTTAGGTTATCACGAGAATTGTCAAAACTACAATCAGAATCTGATAAACTTGAAGGCATCACTATTGAAAATCCATCTGATTTAATGGTTTGGAATGCTAAAATATCCGGACCACCTGGAACTCCATTCGAAAAAGGTGTTTTCGATATTGTGTTACGTTTTGATACTGATTATCCGGTTAAGCCTCCAAGTGTAAAATTTTTAACTCCAATGTTTCATCCTAATATTTATCGTGATGGAAAAATTTGTGTTGATATTTTACAATCTTCTGAATGGACTCCTGCGCAAAATGTGCGAACTATTCTTGTCTCAATTATGTCCCTATTAATGGACCCAAATCCATCATCGCCTGCTAATAGAGAAGCAGCAGATTTATATAATAAAAATCAAAAAGCATACGGTGATAAAGTAAGAGAATTTATTGAATCTAATAAAGGTAAAACAATATAATTTTAATTTATTAAATTTGAATTTTATAAACAGTAAATTATCTAGTTATAAAATTTAATCATACAACTTAACTTCTGGAATATCAATTACTTCACCAATGATGTAAATATCATTTTCTAATAATCTATATTGGTTATTTTCATCTTTGTCTAGTTTTCCGACTGGGTAATTTAATGTAAAGTCATAAACAACACCTGTATCTTCATTTAACCAATAATTTTCTTCTTTTGAGTAGGAGTTTTCATCAACACGTTTTGCTGCTTTTATCTTTCTTACTTTAATTTTAATTCTATTTGAATCTTTTGCATTTGAACCATTATCAATCTTTAAATCATAGTCTAATTTATTTTGAAATGCAGGTCCAACTGGCTTTTCAAATAAAGATTCCTCATTAAATTGAAAACATTTATATTTTGAACCCATCATATTATGTGCCTTAAATAATTCACAATCTACTGCCGCTTCTTTAACTGCCTCAATAAAGCTAAGTAACAAGTTATTCTTCTTTCTAGAAATATCTTCCATTTTTTCGTCGGTAGTTTCTTTTCCTGATTTTCTAACCACTTTGTAACGGAAAACATCAACTTTACGTTCTTCTAATGGTAAATCTTTGTGTTGACAGAAACGTAAAGCACGACCAATAACCTGTTCAATACGAACTTCATTCCAATATGGTTCCATTATATGAACTTGTCTTACATTGTTCAAGTTAATACCTTCAGCACCTGCAGGTGAAATCATAATAATTTTGCAATGTTTACCATACTTGTTATCACTCATATTGAAAATTTCTTTATTTAATTTTCTAACATCTTTTTCAATACCACCATGGAACTCACACCAACGTAATCCGTCTTTTGATAATTTTTTGTCTCCACTTAATTTTGTTTTGTCAAATTCTGAATCTTTATCAATATCAACAAATCCAAAAAATTCCAAATATACCTTAAGTAATTGTAATCCTTCCATTTCTACATAATTTGAATAAATCATTACGGTTCCTTTTGTTTTTAATATATTAAAAATTATACGAACAAATTTAGGACTACACATATACATTGTTTCGAATAATTTCGATTTAGTTTTTTCTAATTGGTAGAAATTTGTAAAAGAACCTTCATATTTACTATGAAATGTTTTTACGTCATCTTGAATTGTGTATCCTGCCTCTTTATCTTTACGTAATATATCTTTCATGAAATCAATAAAACCATTTGTGTATGCTTTAATGGCTTTTAAATATTCTAAAACTTCTGCTTTTGACTTAACGAGCTCATTTTTCTTTTCCACATTTTTACCCTCCTCAATTACCACTGCATCTGATTCCTTAATTCTGAATTGTCCTGGTCTTGGACGTTTTTCCCCATTTATTTTATCTGATATTGTTGGGAAAACAAAGTTACATGCTTGACGTGTATAAGAAGCATAAGTTGACATTGAATCACCAACTTTACCTCGAGACATTCTCAAGCGTATTTTTTCTTTTTGTTCTTCTATTTCTTCAAAATAATTATAAACTTCTTCTTGGTATTTATCCATTGGAAGATTCACATAATGAACTGTTTTAGTTGCGAATTTATCTGGAGTTGCACCAATATAATATGAAACCAAACCTAATATTCTGCGCTGAAACATATTTTTTGTGTTTTCATTCAATGAAGCAAAATTTGATGAACTTATAAATAACTGTTCAAAAATACTTTCTGATGTAGGGAATGAACCTGGTCTTAACAAGTTAAAAATTAAGGCAAATTCAAATGGATTGTTTACAGCTGGAGTGGCAGATAACAACATAACTCTTGTATTAGAATTTTCTTTTTTCTCTTGTTGAATATAGTCGTAAATAACTTGTGCACGTTTACCCTTCTTTGATGATACATTGTTATACACGTTGTTCATAAATCTATGAGCTTCTTCAATAACAAATAATGATGTTTTACTTGCGTCTGCTTTTTTTACTTTTTCTAAAAAATCTCTGTCAGCAAAAGGTGAGTCATAGTGAATAAAAATGATGTTTGCAAAACGTTTTTCAAAATCTTCTTTAGCCATCCACCTATTAATATCTTTTAACCATGGATCATCATGAAGAGATGCTGGTATTAATAAAAATATATTCCATTTTGGTGTGTAATTGTATAAGATATTGTATACATTAATCATTGTGTTTGTTTTTCCTGCACCTACACCGTGGTAAACTAACATGTCTTTGAATGGTGATTGGTAATTTAAAAATTGACCAACAAATTGTTGATACAAAGTTAAACCTTTTGCTCTTTCTTCATTACAAGGATCTTCGCCCTCTTTTCTTGATATTTCAGGTAATATATATTGTTTAAAATTCTTCATAACCCATGATGGAAAAAGTCTTCCATTTTGTTCCAAGTTTATGTTTGATTTAGACATTTTCTATTATAATGTATTATATAATAATAGAAAACTACTTAATTAAAATTTGTTAATTTAATTTTGCTAAATTTTTAACATTTGATTTTGTTCCAGATGATTTAAAAATCATAACAAATACCATAATAATTAAAATAATTACTAATAGTACACTAGTATATTTCCATATGCTTGAAGGTTGTTCTGATTCTGGACATGTTGGTTTAACACATGTGGGGCAAACGTGTTCTGGACATTTTTGTTCACCGCATTTGGGACAGGAAACTTGTTCTTGTACAGGACATTTGGGTGTTTCTTGAACCGGGCAGGCACGCTCTTCTTGTACCGGGCAAACACGTTCTTCTTGAACTGGACATTTACCTTCATATAATTTTTTTAGCCTAGATTCTTGTTCTTCGCTTGCTATAGCACAAATATTAGGTGTAAACTTAATAAAATTTAATTTATCATTGTAAAACACACATTTGTCATTAGGAATATCATCAAGATGTTCATTAATTAAATCAGAAATTATATCTAAGGATTCATCTTGTGAATATTTAGTTTTTACAAGATTTAATGCAAATTGTAACATATTTATTCTTGTTAAAAGACCAATAGTGTTAGCAATTTTAACTTCGGGGTTGGGAGTTTGATTAATTTTATCTAAAATTTTTTTTGCAAATAACAAAATTTGTTTTTGTTGTTTTAAATTATCCCCTTTTTTAGGCAGTCCAGCAATTAAAAAATCAATAAAATCATTTCTTTCTTCAGTAAAATAAATTTTTGGAATTAATATAGTCATTAATTCTTGAGACGGTTTGGCTGCTTGTTGGGCTTGTTGGACTGCTTGTTGAGCTTGTTGAGCTGATTGTTGGGCTGCTTGTTGAGCTTGTTGAGCTGATTGTTGAACTGCAGAACCAGCAAATAATCCTTGTTGTTGATTTGCACCGTTACCAACATTTATAAGTGTTTCATAACCACCATAATGGTCGTTTTCAAATGCTTCAAAAATAGTAAATTTTTCTACTTGTTTTTCATAAATTGCAAATAACCCATAATTTGATAAAATCATACTCATTGAAAACTGCATTCCAATTGTATTAGTCATATTTGTAATTTCTTTTTCACTTTTTTTCAAATATTTTTTAATATATGATTCAACATATGTTTTCATATCTTTTACATTAATTTCTACTTTTAAATACCCATGTTTATTATAGTATTCTTTAAGTTTATCCATACTCAAAACAAATTCATCCTTTACATTACTCATTGATTTTCTTTCTAAACTAATAATTTTATCTTGATTATCTAATTTGGCAAAAATTCCACCCATTATTAATTAAAATTAGAAATAAATAAATTTATATATTATTTTCATTTTTTATTTTCATCTAACAACATTTTAATTAAGTATTCTTGTGATTTTTCACCAATTCCACGAATATTTACTGTGGAAGCTCCAAGCTCCTTTTTACCAAGCACAATAATATAATTATAATGTAACATTTCCGCATTTAAAATTTTCTTTTGTAAAGTTTCACTTGATAAATCTACATTAACATATTTACCTGCATTTGATGTGTTAATTAGGGTTTTAACTTTGTCACAGTATTCAACCAAGTCTGGTTTTACTGAAACAGGAATTATACAAATCTGACGCGGAGAAACAAAATATGGTATATCACCTTGGCCATTTTCCAATAGCAGTGCAATAAAACGTTCAACTGAACCCAAAATAGCCCGGTGAATAATCACAGGGCGGACAAGTGCACCTTGGTCATCTTGATAGGTCAAATTAAAACGTTCAGGTAAGTTAAAATCCAACTGAATAGTTCCCAACTGATGTTTACGTCCTAAAGTATCAGTTACAGTAAAATCTAATTTGGGACCATAAAATGCTCCATCTCCTGGATTAATATTAGATTCATCAAAAGTTGTAATTAATCGGGACAAAATTTCTTCTGCCTTGTTCCAGTTATCAATTGAACCAATATATTTTTCTGGTCTGGTTGATAACCCAACTGAAAATTTAAAATTAAATATTTTGTAAACTTGCTTAATAAAATCGATTACGCCCTTTATTTCATCCTCAATTTGATCCATTGAACAAAATATATGGGCATCATCTTGAGAAAATTTTCTTACCCGAGTTAGTCCACGTAATGCCCCGTGAAATTCATTTCGGTGTAAAACTCCAAAATCCGCTAGTCTCATCGGCAATTGTCTATATGAGGGATTTACATGTTTGAACATTAAACAATGACTCGGGCAATTCATGGGTTTAATTGAGAACTGCGACACATCGTCAGGATGATGTTTTTCAATAATAAACATATTTTCCTTGTATTTGTCCCAGTGACCAGAAGTTTCCCAGAGTGACTTGTCAAAAATATTTGGAGTCAATACCTCCTGATAACCACGAGCCATGTATTCGGATCTAAAATAGCTCAGCAAATTGTTGTATAGAATTGCACCAGCAGGTAAGAAAAATGCGGAACCAGGAGACTTTTCATCAAAAAAAAACAAATCTAATTGATTACCTAATTCAGCATGTGTTTTTAAATTAGATTCGGACTGGTCCTGACCACAGGAACAAGAGGTATTTTCATTTACTTCTATTTGTTGCTTATTATTATTAGTATTCATTAAATATTATATGTGCTATTTCTTTATAATATTTAATCAATTTTTATTATTTATTAAAGATCAATTTCATTGTCCTTAACAACCTTACCATTAACATATTTCCCATACAATTCACCTTTTTTTCCATTGGTAATTTTAAATAGTTTGTTGTCTTCTAAAATATATTTTTTTCCTCTAATTTTAATTTCAACTTGTTCATCTTCATCGTCTTCAGTGTCAGATGATTCTGAGTTTGAATCAGAAAGTTCTGAATCGGAATCATCTGAAAAATCAATTATTTTATACTGAGCAGGTGGAGGAGGATTATAAGTTAATTTATTTGAGGTTTCTGAATTAATAATATCATCTAAAGTTCTTAATGAGGCCCATGTTTCAATAATCAAATCTTTATTATTATAACTAAGCAAGTTTAACTCGTTGTAATACTTTTTTAATCCTCTTTTATTTTTAAATAACAAATCTTTTAAACTTTCTAATTTAAGACGATATACTTCACGCTCATTATGACCAAATTCTTTATTAGAACACATTGCTTCAAGTTTTTTAATATTCCCAATTAAAATTTTATCAAATAATTCGTTCTTTTCTGTTTTAATTATTGAATTTGTCTTCACATCTATCATGGATGCATGTTTATCATTTAACGCAGTTACACAGTATGAGTGGTATTCTGGTGTATCAGCATTAAAATTAGTTGTTTGAATCAAATACATTAAACTTGATAATCCTTTATTCATTATTCCGCGCTGTTGTTCAACTGATAAATGAGCAATACTTTCTGTTCCCGGAGAATTATTAATTATTATTTTTTTGTCATTCAAAGTATTGTTTGTAGTGTAATTATTAATTACACTAGGTTTATTTTTTAACTCTTTAACTTCTTCTTTTAGTTGTTTAAATTCTTCTTTTAATACTATCATTTCTTGAGTTTCGCATGATTTTTCATGTTTCCATCTGCTCTGATAATGTTTAAAACCCTTGTTACATTTAGAACAAAAAAAATTTTTTACCTGAGCTTCTTTGTTATCAGAACTATGGTGTGCTGATGTATGTTTCCAAAGACCTGATCTTGTTTTGTATTTAACATTACATATATCGCATTCAAAGGACATAATAATTTGTTTTATTAATACAATTTAATTGGAAATTATCTTTTAAATGGGATTTCCAGTTAATTAAAAAAGTTGGAAACAAATTTATATTAATGGAAACGGAATTAAAGTATTTTTGTTGGTGCATTTAATTTATATTTTCGTTTGTTTCCACAATTATTTAGATGGTAAACTTAATTAAACATTATTATATTTTAATAATATTTAATTATAATATGTGTTCACATGTTAATATCAAATGGAAACACAATATAAGTCATAATAAGTCACAAATCAGCATTTGGAAATATTTTAATAAGGCTTATAATGGAAACGTTTAACTCTTACAATTTGTTTCCATTTGTTGCCATAAATCAACCCTGGGGTACCTGTGGCGGGGTCTGAAAACAAATTCAAGCGATTTTAAAAAAAAATTTCGCGTGGAAACAAATGATAAGTCGGAAACGGAAACATGGAAACGCTCGGCTGTTATAATTTGTAGGAAACCGTTTCCTAGATGCTTTACATATAATTATTTTTATTTAATAATATGTATAAAATAAGTATGATTATATACACATTGAAAATCCTTATGGAAACGTCACATAAGCCAATATAAGTCGTGATAAGTCTAATATAAACATTTGGAAACGTTTTGATAAGCCAAATATAAGTCTAATAACGGAAACGCTTAGCTTGTTCAAATTATATATTTTACCATACTACATAAGCCTTATAATGGCTTATCATGTAAACATATTTATCAATGTATGTATTATACATACTATTTATATATTACTATTATACGATTGTATAAATTATAGTTGAATTGCATATATGGAAACAACGGAAACATTTCTATAACAGTTAACACAAACCAAATATTTGGTTTCCACGCGCGCGCGCGAGACGTTTGGATATATTAATTATTATTTTATTATTATTTATTACATCTATTACCATCTATTAACTATTGTTATATATATTACTATATGATTGTTATAACTTTGAAAAACAATAAATTGTACATTTATTTAAAACACAATAAAACATATAAGCTAAGCGTTTCCATGTTTAGACTTATCAAATGGCTTATCAAAACGTTTCCAAATGTTTATATTAGACTTATCACGACTTATATTGGCTTATGCGACGTTTCCATTGGTTTTATAGTAGTATATATTACTATTAATTTATTATAATATATTAAATATTTGTATTATTAGTAGTAAAGCATCTAGGAAACGGTTTCCTGTTAATCATAACAGCTAAGCGTTTCCATGTTTCCGTTTCCGACTTATCATTTGTTTCCACGCGAAATTTTTTTTTAAAATTGACCAAGTTTGTATTTGAAAACCTGTCACACGAATACCCAAGACCCAAAACCCTCAGCTTAAACCCAGGAAAAACCCAAATCCAACCCGAGTCAAAAATAAAAATATTTTATATAATAATAGCCCTTTATGGCTACAAACGAAAAATATTATCATACTTCTCAATTTAATTTATATTTGGCTCCATCTCAATTAGCTAACTCTGGACTTGGTGTCTATACAAAGGATTTTATACCAGCAAACACACTAGTTGACCAATATTATGGTACTCAATCGTGTCTTCTTGGTGGCTCATATGTGTTATATATTAAAGAAGGCTGTTATATCGATGCACTTAGTTACCCGCGATGTTTTATGGGTATGATTAATGATGCATCTTTTGTCCCAAAAAAAATTATTCGTAAAAAAAAGAAAAAAATAGACATAACTCCCGATGCTAATTATGATGTAAATAACAATAAATTATTAAATAATTGTGAATTTATTATTGATAAAGAAAATTGCAAGGCATATGTACACACAATATGTGCAATCGAACCAGGTTCAGAGTTATTTGTGTCCTATGGACCGGATTATTGGACTTGATTAGCAATTAGCTGTGTCTCAGTTCTGTTTTAGTCCAATAAATTTTATCCAGGTCAACTAACTTTCTAATTTGTGCTGATTCAAGTACAAATAGCTCGACATCGTTTACAAATATATTATGTACAAAACCCTTATGAATAATTTGACTGTCTGTTTGTGAGTATGTGGAATATACTACTCGGAACTTGTAATCATCAAAAGAAAAAGCATTATAAATAATATTGAGTTTTTCCTGTTCGTTATCACAACAAATCCAGTTTCCATTAACCAACGGAAAAAACTGTTTAATAAAAATTAAAAAACTTTCATTTGTTGGAGCGATTTGATGAGTTTCGTGAACATATTTGAAAAATTCACGGTTTGATAAAAATTTATACCATGCTTTTCTAATGGCTATTCCGGCGTCTGTGGAATAAAAATCAGAATCGGTCATTACTCCCGGATTTTCGATTAAAAATTCTTCTAACTGAGTTGATTCGGCTTTTTTTCCATCCATGTACTTTGTTAATTTTTTAAAATTAATTACCCCTTCTGTTGAAAACCAAATATGTACGAGTCTCAACAGGGATAATTCAAATCCATCTTCGATTTCTCTATTTGATTCTTTATCATAAAACATGTGCGATTGAATAGGCTTTACAAATTTATCCGTTAGTTCAGATTTAATATTTGTTTCAACTTTTTCACACTGTAGTTCATCGACAGTTGATGTTGAGCTCGTGTCAGAGTCTGTATCATCAATAACCATGTAATTATCTGTAATAAAAACTGATGTGTCCATTGGATAATTGTATATAAATAATAATTTAATATTATTTCATCTTTTTTCTAATAGCTAATATAATGGATATTTCAAATATTACAAAATTAACTAAGGAAAACAATGCTTATCGTAAAATAATTCAAACTAATACACATATGCAATTGGTACTAATGAGCTTGTTACCAGGCGAAGACATACCTTTGGAAACACATAACACACATGATCAATTTTTTAATATAGTTGAAGGCAAATGCTTAATTCAAGCTAATGGACGTGATTATAGATTGGGTTCCGGTATGATAATGATAATTAAAGCCGGTACACCACATTATGTTAAAAATTTATCAAATAAAAATAAACTTAAACTATACACAATTTATTCTCCTCCAGAACACCCTGATGGGCTCGTACAAGAAACAAAATTATCCCCATATTCTACAACCAAATCAGACCAACATGGAGGTTCGATCTCAAACAAATATATTATTAACTATGAAAACATGGGAAAAATGCATGGTGGTGCTGAACCCGAAATTTGGAAAGTTCATGTGTCTTTACCTTGGTACGAGCTAATAAAACAAGGGAAAAAAACTGTTGAAGGCCGTCCCAACAGAAACACTTTTTCCCAAATGAAAATTGGTGACCAAATAGAATTTTCAAATAAAGAATTAAATGAAAATTTTATGGCTGAAATAACTAATGTAACCCATCATAAAACTTTTGAAGAAATGATTAGAACTAATGGTATTGATAATGTATTACCAGGAATAAGAAATATTGATGAAGGAGTTCAAGTATACATGCAATATTATACGAAGTCTATTGAAGAAGAATTTGGAGTAGTTGGAATTCATGTTAAACTTTTATAAATCTTCAATATCGGGTATTTCAAAATTTGATTTGAAACCTCTGGTAAAATCAATATCGAGTTTTTGTGAATTTAACCAATAAACTAATCCGCCAATAAGAGCAATAAAAAATATTAATGCACCAATCCACATCAGTGTCTTTCCAGTAGATGAAGGAGAAGTAGTATTTGCGGTATCAGCAAAATTTTCTTTATTTTGTTTTTTACAACATGTAATCATTAAATAAACTGGGAAAATAAGTAAATTAAATTATTTTTCCACTTGAGATTTTTCTAATTTAACACCTTTGTATTTGCTATCAGATGCTCCGATAAACTTACCTGTAGTAGTATCACGCTTAACAAATTGTTCTGTTTTTGGATTGAAAGTTTGGGAACGGTCACGAACTGCTCCTTTGCGATGTCCTTTATTAGTATTACCAGCCATTGAAATTGATATTAAAAGGGTCAAAAAATATTGATTATTATATGTAATTATCAATATTTTTATTTAATATAATGAATTACTTTGCTTTTAACTTGGTATTATCTTTAATTGAAGCAATATATATTATATACATGCTTAATTTTTATAAATCAAAAACAAATTATGCTGACCCAAATGTAACATTTTCAAATGTGTTTTTAGCTCATCCTCGTACCCATTCAGACGTTCCAATAAGCATGGTTTGTCCTGCAGGTAACCTAATGGGTTGGATATTTGGAACTTATCTAATTGCTCGAGAGTTTTTAGAAAAAACTAGTCCTGAGGAAATTCTTGCTTACAAAGTTGCAAATGCTGGAATTATGGTATTTGGGTTAGCCATGTCTTCAATTAATTACAATGTGCTTTTATATTTGAGTCTTGTGTTTGCGATTGAACTTGTAAGACTTGGCTTTTAGACATTGGATTGTAATAAACTAATAATTTTATTTTCCTTCCATTTACAACCTCCGTTTGAATTATAAGTAATTTCAACAATAACTTTGGAATTGGCAGGGATTGGGTTTGAATTTGTATATTTAAATAGACCGCTAATACCAAGTAAACCAGGTCTGTTAATTTTCTTTATTTCTTCCGGGTCATTAATATGCACAACCCACCATTCGGGATCGCCCCAACTGGTTCTTCTTTCAACAATACCAACTAATTGATAAGTACATTCGATATTCTTGAATACCTCTCCATCTGCATCTGAGTCAGAATATCCCGGCGATGATGAATCTGTATGATAACCTGTTTGGTCTTCTTCTGTACAAATAGGTGTTGAAGCAGGAGTTGAAATATGTGACTTTACTTGTTCTGTTGGCTGTGCAATTTGACTGTCGTAAATCCCATTTGGTAAAAACACATTTTTAAATTCAAAGTAGTCTGACATTACAATATTATATTATTGTTCAATGAAAATAAAAATATCAATTTTTATCAAATAAATAAATATTGAAAATTTATTAGATAAAGAATAATTTATACAACTATTTAATGCCAGAACTCAAGAATGAAACTTTTATTGCAAACATTACCGACCCAAGAACTGGACGCCAAGTTAAAAAAATCTATCAAATTAAAGTATCAAAATTAGGCCGGCTGGTTGAACCGCTTGTCTGGGAATATTATAAAAATCGTGCTAACACGTCTGTTGGTGAAATTTATAAAAAATTTAATGGATATCAATTGAAATTTATCTATTTTGGTGATCCCGTAATTCATACCGTAGACACTGTAGGACCTAATGAAATAGCTGATAACCTACCAAATAATTCAACTCTAAAGAAAAAACTCCAACCTGCTGAAGTAGTCGCAGATGATATTCAAGTCTAGTTTATTTTTTTATTAATTTATAATATTAGCTTGAACTAATTGGGTAACATATTTACAAACCAAGTCAGTTGCTTGGGATTGGTTTGGAATTACGCAATGGGAATAATTTAACCAATAATCTTCCCATACATCTTCACACATAGCATCAATAACTTCTTGCACATTGGATTTTTTTAATTGACCTAATTTGGATAAAACCGCATTTAATCTATTTTGACAAATCAAATTACCCAACACAAACTGCCATGATTTGGATACTTGGGTTAAATCAAACTCTTCTGATATTTCTTTAAATTGGGTATTTTTTATTTTAATTATGCATCTGTTTCCGTTAGTAATTTTATTCCCACAAACTGGTTTACAAACAATACCTTCCGCTATATTAGTATTTGGTTTCATCGGTTTTAATCCAAGTGATTCAGGAATAGTTGAATTCCATTGAGTAGGATACTTAATTATATTATCAAATGTATCGATTGCTAATGGTTTCGCGTATAATAATTCAGTTTGTCCAATACAACTGATTACCTGAGTATAATCAAGAAATTCAATTGAACCAGATGGATTAATTATTCCAATATCAAAAACACAGTATTGGATATCTGGACTGTAATAAATACCTTCTTGAATCGCACGTTGTTCTACGGGTAGAACTGACGCACCTTGTTCATTAATTCTTTGGACACGTTCGAATGTGTTAGGGTCTTCCGGGTAAAAACCACCAAATAATTCTCCATAAACTATAAAATTTGGTTGAGCTAATATTTGAGCGATTTTTTCCACATTTTTTTCTAATTTGGATTTAATCAAATGATAATTATAAAACCACTCACCCTCACTTAAATATCCAGTACGTTTTGCGAATTTAATGGTACCCGACGCATAACTAATTGAAAAGTTAGCCCCATGAATTTTTTCCGTTACAACCCATTTGGTTTTTGGTCCAAATAATTTATTATCTGATTTTGTTAAATTATAACTAGATGTTTTGTCAGAAATTTTTTGGTATTTGTAAAAATTTTCCATTGTAATTAAAATAATTTGATATCACGCTTTTAAATTAACAAATAACAAATTATTAATTTAAAAGTATTGGAAATTAAACTTCTATTTCTGCCGGTGCCTTTTTATTAGTCCGGTAAGTTTTGGCATATTGGGCTTTTTGTTTATTAAATTCGTCCACACCCATTGATTCTTTTTGTTTTTCCAAATACCGCTGGGTTCTTTCCCTTTGAGCAAGTTTTTCCGGTGTATCAGAATGTTCAACAATTTTATTAGTTGTTTTCCATTGATTAGTATTGGCAATTTTATTTTGGGATGGATCCAAGTTTAACCCATACTTGCTATTAAGATCATCAATAAATCCGTTTAATTCACTAGCCAAATCATATGAATTAATTTTGGTTTTGTATTGGTATCTTTGGCCATCTGATTTTTTACTAAACTGGATGTAGTCAACGTTATTTACACTACAAATGGAAAAGTTTGCCGGCATTACTGGCTTGGCTACATCGGAATTATCAACTTGTTCAGTTTTAATTGGCTTTACAATCTGAGTGTATTCTTGTGGTATATTTTGCAGGGTAGATTTTTCGAACTGAACAATATCTTTGTATAAATTATTAATTAGGTCAATAAAATTATTAAATTCAGTTTGAAAATCATTTGTTGTTAATTTCACCATTTTTTTTACTCTATTACCATCAATTGCTTTAACAAATGTTAAGTAATAATCTTGATTTGTTTTTACAACACTAATATTTTTTGGTAGTTTAAATTCACCGTC